>OGLN01000937.1_pt1 | contig 22488 bp, 21 predicted proteins | sample 1572641 | NCBI WGS metagenome assembly OGLN01 (sample SAMEA2581903, study PRJEB24529) | metagenome | biome: Human gut stool | place: China | collected 2011
GGGTGGCGAAGCCGATCGGCGAGCCCATCTCGGCGGTGACGGTGGCCGCGATCTCGTCGCGGCGGCGCGCGAGGCCAACTGCCTCGTCAAGCTCGCGGGCCCACTCGTGACGACGGCGGCCAACGCCGCGATGGAATTCGACCTCTCGCAGGTCGACATGACCAAGGTTGCGGCGCTGTTCGTCGTGTTCAGTGCGGGCGGCAGCGGAGAAATTAAATTATCCGCTAACGATACAGTCGTATCGTCAATTTGCAGCAACAATTTTTATAATAGGTGTAATTTCCATTGCTGTCCTTATCCATAACAAGGAACATGGTATCAGTGTTGGCAACAACCGTGTTGGTGAAGCCAGCAATGGTAGCGGTCTTGCCCTTGGTAATGGTAACTGCGCCAGTGTTGTGGCTGTTCACATTCGTGGCGTTGCAATACTTAACAAGGTCATAAGAACCGTCAGCATTCACGGAGTAGGTGAAGATGCGGTTGTAGTAGGCATTGTTGTTGGTGTAGTCATCAGCAACCTCCGCAGTGAGAACTTCCACAACGCCGGAATTGTAGTTCGTGGTGACAGCATTATTGACCGAAGCAATCGTAGCACCAGCAACCTTGGTGCCATCAGCAAGAACGAGGTCCGCAAGAGCCTTGCCGCCAGCAACAGTGCTGTTGTCGTGCTTCCAAGAAATCTTTTCGACCTCAACGTAGTTAACAGAGGAAGCGACCATACCAATCAGGTTGGCATAAGAGTCAACGATGGAATCCCAAGCGGTAGCAGTGTAGGCGGTACCCTTGACGTTACCGACATAGAACTTGTCAGCATCGTTGTACTGGTGTCAGCCAGAGTAATGGTGGCAGCGGTGGTGCCGTATGCATAGCTCCAGTTCTTCAGCTGGCCCATCGGGGTGACAGCAGCAGCCTCAACAGCCTGAACGACCGGAGAAGCGGTATCGACCGTCATAGTAACGAGGACATACTGACCAACGGTGAAGCCCTCAGCCTCGACGCCAGCCTCGTCAATACCGGTATCATTGACCTGATAGACCTTCAGATCGACAGTGGCATCAGTGATGTGACCATTGCGGTCAGTGGAATCAGCTGTGACCTTGGCGAGATAGGTGTTGATCTCGACAAAGCGGTAACCGGTGGAACCCATGTCATAGACCTCGGTGATGCGGCCCTGAGCGCCCATCTTGGTGACGGTGTCGGTCAGGTTGACGGTGTAGGTCGTGGTCTGGGGCTGACCGTTGACGATCAGCGCGTAAGCGGTGTCAGCGCTCAGGTCGAGGTCGTGAGCGACATCGCACTCAGCAACAGCCTTGGTGTAGGTCAGGTCGGGCTTCTCAACGAAGGTAGTGGCCTTGTCGCCGGTGGTGTAGGTCCACTTGGTGGCGGGACGGCCCCACTTGTCGGAGGACTTAGCAGAGTCGAGCTTGAAGTTCTTCTCGCCGAGGCTGTTGTTCTTGGCACCGATGACCTTATCGGTCACATAGCCGAAGGCCGGGGTGTAGGTGACCTGAGCCTTCTGGATGCCCTGGAACAGGAGCTCAGCGACCAGCTCACGGGAAGCGGGAGCGTTCAGGTCGGTGGTCTTCGCCACGTTGTCCAGAACGCCGAGCTGCTGCGCGGTCTGCGCAACATGGAGCGCCCAGTCAGCGCCGGAGAACTCGTTGTTCTTGTCGTAGCCGACAGCGCGGAGGATCATGGCGAGGACTTCATAGCCGGTGACCTTGCCGGACGGCTTGAAGGTGCCATCGGGATAGCCCTTGACGAGGGAGGCGTTGGCGCAGTAGCCGATGTAGCCCTGAGCCCAACCGGCGCCAGCCATGTCGCTGAACTTGTTATAAGTGGCATAGAGGCCGGACTTATCGTTCTTGGCGACGTCGGCAGTGTAGATACGATAGATGATCGTAGCTACCTCAGCGCGGGTGATGTTGCCCTCGGGCTTGAAGGAACCATCCTCATAACCCTTGAACACACCCATGCCATTCAGAACGGCAACAGACTCAGCGTAATCATCGCTGATGCTCTTGTCATCCTTGAAGGCGTTGGCGCTGACGGCCAGAGACAGAGTCATGACCAGAGCCAGCACCATTGCGAGTAACTTTTTCATAGATGTTACTCTCCTTTCATAAATTTCCATCTTCTCGCGACCGAACACCCGCCGTCTCTCCCGCTTCCCCGTGGTTGCCGCCAAAATTTGCAAATTCTCAAATTGTTGCAGAAACAATATAAAATAATCAAAATGCAGCAGAATCAAGGCAAAATCGTTCGATTCAGTGGATATCGCATCCCCTTAGGATTTTCGCCTTTCCTTGTATTCCAGCGCTTTGCGGTCTTATCGTGGTAGTGGTTTGGTAGCGGTCCAAAAATTTAAAGTGCGGTTTTTCCTGTGATACCAACGGTTTGCAGAATCGCTGCCATGGCAGCGCACCCGTTTCACTTAAAAAAAGACGGTGCAGCTGAGCTGCACCGTCTTCGGAAATTTATGATGGAATTTTCGGAATTTTACACGTTAAAGCGGAAGTAGATCATGTCGCCGTCCTTGACGACGTACTCCTTGCCCTCGCTGCGCAGCAATCCCTTTTCCTTTGCCGCCGCGACGCTGCCGCAGCGGATCATGTCGTCGAAATTGATCGTTTCGGCGCGGATGAAGCCGCGCTCGATGTCGGAGTGGATCTTGCCCGCGGCCTGCGGGGCCTTGGTGCCGTTTTTGATGGTCCAGGCGCGACACTCGTCCTCGCCGTAGGTCAGGAACGAGATGAGGCCGAGCAGCGCGTAGGAGCACTTGATCAGGCGGTCGAGGCCGGACTCCTGAATGCCGAGCTCCTCGAGGAACATCGCGCGGTCGTCGCCATCCAGCTCGGCAATGTCCTGCTCGAGCTTGGCGCAGATCGGCAGCACCTGCGCGCCCTCGCGGTCGGCGAGCTCCTTGACCTGCTGGAGATACTGGTTGCCGTCCTGATTCGCAAAGCCGTCCTCGTCCATGTTCGCGGCGTAGATGATGGGCTTGAGGCTGAGTAAATCGGCGGTCGCGATGAGCTCAGCGTCGTCGGACGAAACCTCGAACGTGCGCGCGCTCTTGCCCGCGTCGAGGTGCTTGGCAAGAGCAGAGAAAAGCTCGACCTCGTGCAGGAACTTCTTGTCGCCCTTGGCCATCTTCGTCGCCTTTTCGACGCGGCGGTTGACCATCTCAAGGTCTGCCATGATGAGCTCCAGGTCGATGGTCTCAATGTCGCCCAGGGGGTCGACGGGGACGTTCGTGCTCGCGTCGGCCACGACGTGCATGATGTTCTCATCGTCGAAGCAGCGCACAACGTGCACGATGGCGTCCGTGCGGCGGATGTTCTCAAGGAACTTGTTGCCGAGACCCGCACCCTGGCTTGCGCCCTTGACAAGACCCGCGATGTCGACAAATTCGATGACGGCGGGGGTCTTCTTCTTGGGGTGGTACATCTCGGCGAGCTTATCGAGGCGCTCGTCGGGAACGGCCACCATGCCGACGTTCGGCTCGATGGTGCAGAAGGGGTAGTTGGCGCTTTCCGCGCCCGCGTTGGTGATCGCGTTGAAGAGAGTGGACTTGCCGACATTCGGCAGTCCGACGATACCTAATTTCATAGTTTTCTCTATCTCCTTAAAATATCTTGATTTTCAAGGGTTTCCGGAATCCGGCGTGTTTGGCTTACGCCATTTTTACGCCATTTTCGCATGGACTTATATGCTAGGAAACCCTGCCTGATTCAAATTGCCGCACAGCCTGATCCAAGGATTCAGATGTGACATGGACGTATCTGTCCATCGTTGTTTTTATACTTGCGTGACCAAGCAGCTTTTGCAGCACTTTGGGCTGTACGCCGCATTCAATCGCTCTTGTGGCGTAGGTATGGCGTAAAGCGTGCATACAGAATTTTTCAATTCCTGCTTCGTCGCATAGCTTGTAAAGGTGGGTATCATAGGAACTGTTCTTCGCCGGTTCCCCGGTACGCCAGTTGATAAAGACAAGATCACGCATGACCAGCCGGGAGATTGCCCCCGTTCGCCGGTCGATATATTCCAGTGTTTGTGAGAGCAGCGGAGATTCCTTTTGCCAAGGGCGCTTATCCTTGATTTCTTTCAGAATTTCATAGGCCCGATCCGTCAGCGGGATGGTGCGATAGCTCTGCTGCGTTTTCGGTGGTCCTGCACGCCAAAAGTGCTGCTTGTGGCGGTACTCCAAGGTTTTGTTGACCGTCAGGGTCCGATTCTGGAAATCTATCGCATCCCACGTCAGTCCGATCATCTCGCCGGTGCGCAAACCGGTTTCAAGGATCAGCGCGTACTGATTGTAGTTGTGGGAGCGTTTCGCAACTTCAAGAAATCTGATTTGCTCATCCCGCGTTAAAAAGTGAATGTCGTCCGGCGCTCGGACCGGCTTTGTGTAGCGAACGCCGTCCATTGGGTGCTTGACAATCAGATCGTTCATTTTTGCAGCCTTGAACAAGGTTCCCATTGTGATATAAGTCTGCCGGATGGTAGACCCTGCATAATCCGCATCCATGGAAAGCAGCACTTTTTTGCAGTGCATGGGCTTCACATCGGAAAGGAGCATTTTGCCGATGATGGGCTGGATATTCTGCTTATATCGCTCCCGATAATTTCGCAGGGTATTCGGTGCCAAATCGCCCACAATGTTCTCGATCCAAAATGAAAACCATACGTCAACCGTCGTGTCCGATGGAACAAACACATCTTCGTGCTTGTCGGCATATTTCGCCTGCTCGATCCAGTTACGCGCCTCGGGAATCGTCTGGAAATATTTCTCATGTCGTTTTCCTGCTTTGTCTACAAAACGTGCGTGATATAATCCGTCCTTTCTTTGGTAGATACCCTTACCGCATTCTTTGCCTTTTAAGTTTTTGCCCATTGTATACTCCTTTCCCGCAGAGAGAAAAGAGCCTACTGCAACAACATAATTATAGCAGATAGGTTCTTTTCTCTCAAGCTGTTTTTACAAATTATCTTTTGCCGTCAGATCACCAGCTTTTGGCTGATGTACTCTTCAAACTCCCGACGCTTGACCAGCTTTTTCGTCCCAACGAACAAGACAAAGGGGCAGTTGGGCGAGCGGAGCATACTGTCGATCTTGTTGATGCCGATGTTGCTGTATTCTGCCGCTTCTCTGGCGGTCAGCGTCATTTTGAGGTGGATGGGGACGGTGAGGATGTTGTCCATGGAAAAGTCTCCTTTCGTGGTGCTTATGTAGACAAATAGAACTCGATTTCGCGGCTGCGAGGGAAATCGTATTGCCGCGCGGCTTTGGCAGTGCGGGAATGCTTGCCATTCAAGGGCTTTTCGCCCCTGAATTGTCTACCCTTGACCGCCGTTTGCGGGCGGATTCCACCTTCTGCTGGCGGTGAACCTCCTTGGCGCAGGCGGGGCAGTATTTTGCCCTGCCGGAGCGGGCGAGGATACCCGTGCCGCAGACTTCGCAGCGGCGGAGTTTTTTGGGGCTGAGAATGGCCTGTTCCAGCTTTGGCTGTCGCGGCAGCACGGCGCGGCGAAACCACCGGCAAAGCAGACTTCGGGAGGTGTGTTGCGGACAGACGCCGTCCAACAGCAGGCAGTCGCCATCCAAGAAGTTGCAGCAGCGCTTTGCAAGTCCTCGCACACTGCGGAGCTGTCCCGGCGTCAGACGAAAGAGCGAGCCATCCGGCAACCGCTCGATGGGGTCAAGCTTGCGCATCTTCGCCCTCCTTTGCGATGAGTTTTGCGTCCGCCGGGTAGTTCAGCGTGATGAGGGCGGGCTTGCCCAAGCCCTGCTTGCGTCGAACGATCAAGCCGCTGTATTCCAGCTCCCGGAAGATCCGCGTGGCGCTCTGACGGCTGCGGTGGAGTTTGGTCTGCGCCTGCTCCAAGGTGAAGTACAGCCGGATCATGCCGTCCGGCTCGACGTAGCCGTTCTGCCGGGAAATGCTGGCTCTATCCAGCAGCAGCGCATAGAGTACCTTCGCGTCGTTGCTGATGCCCCGCAGGGCTTCGTCTTGGAGAAGGAACCTTGGAAGCGGCACATAGGACGCCGCTGGGCTCTGCGCCGTGAGCTTGCAAAAAGTTTTCATCTGACCTCCTGTCCCATCCATCAATCCATCCATTTTTGTGTTGATTGATTGATGGATGATTTTTTGTATCTTGATTTATTTCTTATTAGTTAGAGGATGAATTTCAGTCCCGATGAACGGCACGAAAACCGTCGTCCTGAAATCCGGTTGCGGAACGCTCCGAAACGTCAGCTTGTCCACCGTCCGGAAAACCGGTGACGGAAAACCCACGTATGGAAAATCCCGTTGTGGTCAAAGCTCATCTCTCTGCCGCACTTTCAGCAGTTCCCAGATCTCGGTTTGCCGTGCTTTCAGTTCGGCAACGTCGTCCTCATAGCAGCGCCCGGTACTGTTGATGCGGCGGCAAATCTGGTTGATGTTCGAGGCGGCACGGCTGACAGCGGCAGCCAACTTCTTTTGCTCGGTGTAATCGACCTTGATGATGTAGCCGTCGATCAGCATCTTGCGGGCATACGCGCCAAAGTTGCGGGTGCCGAGTTGAGTCATCTTGTGGCGAACTACGCTCAGTTCCTGCTTGTTCAGGCAGATTTCCTTGCGGATGGGTCGCGTGCGATCCGACATGATAAAACACTCCTTTCACAATACAACGGACATTAAACTTTTCTTGCTCCTGATTCCCCCTCTACTTAACTAAGTGAATCAGAGGCCGGTTTTGTCCCAGATTTCTCAAAAAAGTTTCGGAGACGGAGAGACAATCCCTGCGTTCTGCTTCAAATTGCCCTTTCTACTTTCCAACGGACAAAATGATGCGGTCTGTCACGGTTTTGCCTCGCGGACGTTTCCCTCTCACTTTACAACGGACAAAATTTTTGCAAATTAGGGGGTAGCGCGAAAAATTTTCCTTCCATATAACACACGGACATGTTTTCGCCTTTTGTCCGGAAAAAGCTGCGCGATATTTTCAAAAAGCCCTCTACTATACAACGGACATTTCTCTGCCATTTTTTAAGTATCGGAGAAGAAAAAATGTCCCCGCTTTCGAAAAAGCGGGGACATCACGATCTGCGGATATTGAGATTTGGAGGATTAGCAAGCACAGCCGCTGTCCGGACACGCGGCGATTTTGGGAATATCCCAAGCCCTTTGCATTTGGCATACAGCCCAATGCTCAGAAGTTATCCGATTATGAATCATTCAGTGCCGAGCACTTGCTTTCTTCATGAACTCCAGATAAAGACTGTACAGCACGGCGCAGACGGGAACGCTGAACAGCATCCCTAAGATGCCGAATGCTTCGCCGCCGATTGTGACAGCCATCAGCACCAACAGTCCGGGAAGCCCAACGGACTTACCGACCACCTTGGGATAAATCAGGTTGCCCTCCACCTGCTGCAAAACGAGCAAAAAGAGAATGAACCACAGAGCCTTGCCGGGTTCTGCCAGCAGGATCAAAAACGCACCAAGACCGCCGCCGATCCATGCGCCGAAAATCGGCACCAGCGCAGTAACAGCCACAAACGCCGAGACCGCACCGGCATACGGGATCCCAAGGATCAGCATTCCAAAGAAGCACAGAACGCCGATGATGACCGCTTCGGTAAGCTGCCCGCTGACAAAGTTTGTGAAGGTCTGGTTGGTCAGAGAGGCAATACTCAGAAGCCGCTGCGCCTTCTTTTGCGGAAGAACTGTCACAATGAGTTTTTTCAAATGTGCCGCGACGACTTCCTTCTTTGCAAGCAGATACAGCGCAAAGACAAGTCCCAAGAGAACGTCCACCAAAACCGACAGGACAGAGGTTGCCGCGCCCCACGTCACGGTGAGGATGCCGCTTCCCTCGTCGCTGATCAAGGCGGTGAGCTTCTCGATCAACAGGTCAGAGTCTATGGTGTATTCGGGCAGGACAATATTATATTTTGCGGCAAACTGGACAATGCCTGTCCACCACCGCCCGATTTCCTCCACATAGAGTGGAATGTTTTGGACAAACTCTTCGCCGGATTCCCGCAGGCTGGGGATCATCATAAACACCACGGCAAACAGAATTCCAAGGACAAGTACGGTGCTTGCTGTCAGGCACACAGGGCGGACCAGCTTTGCAGGAGCTTTGCGGCACACCTTGTTCCAGCAGCATTCCAACGGTCGAAGGACTACGTTGATCAAAAACGCAATCGCGCCACCGATCAGAAATGGCGTGAACAGCGCAAGCACCGTGCCGAGAAAACGCAAAACAGCGTCAAGGTTTACCAGTGCCCACGCAAATACAATCAGCAGCACCAATGCGCGGATAATGTAACGAATAATCGCCTTGTCCGGCCATTTGCGTTCCTCCGGCGCGGAATCCTCATTTCTGTTACCGGCTGTGTTTTGCGGTTTCTTCGCCATGTTTCTTCCTTTCCACTATTGTGCACAGGCCCATTCAAATCCGAAAGCACTTTTGCAGCGCTTTATACTCACCCATTGTCAGAATCGTTATGTCATCGGACAATACAGTGTCCGGCGTAACGGAAACATTCGTTTTTCCTGCACGCTTGATGCCGAGGATATTGATGCCGAACTTTCGGCGAACATCCAGTTCTCCAACGCTTTTCCCGACCCACGCCTCTGGCACCTGAACTTCAAAGATGGCGTGCTGCTCGTCGATGCAGCTTGTTTTCGCAAATGTCATCCCACGTCAAGAACCCGATGCCGCCGGTTATGATCAGCAGCATGACCGTGATATTGATCACCGGATTTTGGACATAACCGGTAAGGGACAGATACAAATTATTGTTCGTTCCCAGAATGTCAAACCCTGCGTTGCAAAAGGCGGAGATGGAGTGAAATACCGCCATCCAGATCCCGTGCCATCCGTAGTCGCGGCAAAACACCGGCAGCATGGCGAGCGCACCGATCAGTTCGATCAGAAATGTCCCTCGTAGGATGAACCGTGTCAGCCGGACGATCCCTCCGACCTTCGGCGCTGAGATGGCGTCCTGCATAGTGCTGCGCTGCATCAGAGAGATCCTTCGCCCGGACAGCAGCGCAAACGATGCCGCCACGGTGACAACACCGAGCCCGCCGATCTGAATCAGCGTCAGGATCACCGCTTGACCAAAGACCGACCAATAGCTGCCGGTATCCTGCACCACAAGGCCCGTTACACAAACAGCGGAGGTCGCAGTGAAGAGTGCTTCATGAAATGGCGTTACGCACCCGGCTGTTGTGGAAAGCGGCAGCATCAGCAGCAACGCACCCAACAGAATGACCCCGGCAAAGCCCAATATGATGATTTGAAAAGACGAAAGACGACGCTTTCTGCAAACCATTTCTTCCGACATCATCCTCACCCCTTATGAATCGTGCGATAGATTTATTGTTCGCAGGTCAAACACACGCCGCATTGCCTGACTGTGATGAAGGATACCCTGTATGCGCTCAGTTCGGAGACCGTGATCTCCAAATTCTGAGCGGTAAAGGAATCGCCCTTGATGGGGACTCTATTCAGCTGCTCCATGACCCAGCCGCCGACGGAAACACTGTCCGATTCCAGCTTGACGTCAAAGAATTCCATAAAATCCTCCAAGCTGACGGAGCAGTCCACGCGGTAGGTATTCTCGTCCAGCTTTTCAAAATCTTCTTCCACTTCGTCGTGTTCGTCCCAAATTTCACCAACCAGTTCTTCCAGAATATCCTCCATCGTAACAATACCGAGCGTGCCGCCAAAATCGTCTACAACGACGGCGACATGGGACTTCTGATGCTGGAGCATTTTTAGAATGTCGCGGATCTTCGTGTGCTGATAGACGAACAACGGTTCCGTCATGATTGCCGTAATGGTTTGATCCGTCATCTTGCCGTTGATATAGAAGTCCTTCTGATGAAGAACACCGACGATCTGATCGATGGTATCTCGGTAGACCAGCAGACGGGAGAAGCGGGACTGTGTAAAGACTCTGGCAATTTCCTCGTGGCTCTCGCCGATGTCCACGGCCTCCAAGTCGATTCGATGGGTCAAAATTTCTGCCGCCGTCAGGTCGCGGAACTCAAGAGCATTGCGCAGCAGCTCGCCCTCGTTTTCATCAATGCCGCCGTCCTGCTCCACGTCCTCCATAAAAAGAAGCAACTCCTCGTGGGACATTTTTGCATCGTCATCTGTCTTGAAGAAGCGGGAAACCAGCTTTTTCCACTTGGAAAAGAGAAAATTCAACGGTGTCAGCACCCAAATCCAAAGGCGGATAAAGGGCGCGCTGAACAAAGCAAAGCGTTCAGGGGCGTCCTTTGCAACACTCTTGGGGGTGATCTCACCAAAAATCAGAACAACGATCGTTACGACGACCGTAGAAACGGTCGCGCCGATGTCGCCGTAAAGTCCGACGAACAGAAGTGTGCCGATGGACGCCACCATGATATTGACGATATTGTTGCCGATCAGGATGGTGGAGATCAGCTTGTCATAATCTTCGGACAGCTTAAGTGCCAGCACTGCCCGCTTGTTTCCGTTGTCCGCCAACACCTTGAGGCGGGTTTTATTCAGGGACGAGAACGCCGTTTCTGTGGCGCTGAAATAGGCGGACATGGCGATGCAGACCACTATTGCGAAAATGCTTCCAAAATAATTCATTTCAAACTCCTTTATGTTCTGTTCATACGATCATTTCATGCAAAAAAAGACACACCTATACCCGATACCGCAGCAAAGGGCGTAGATATGCCACATACGAACAGATCATATAAGAGCGGTTACCGTTGTCGTCGCTACTGTCGTTTTCCACGGCTTTCTTCCTCCTTTTTGCTATGTGCTTATATCATAGCATCTCTCCAGTGTAGATTTGGTAAAGAAACAAGCGCGGTGCAATATCCTCCTGCTTGAAATCTTGATGCGCATCTTCTCATGGAGTATAATAAAAGTGTTAAAAAGCACCTTTGGAGAGATTGCCATGAAAAGCCGCCAACGACAAAAGGATATTTTATTTTCGGTCATCGTTTTTTGCAGTGCCTTTGCCATCAATTTGCTGATCCAGAAGCTCTTTACCACACAGACACTGGTACCCATGATCTTTGTGTTCGGCGTGTTTTTGATCTCGCTGAAAACCCACGGGTATTGCTATGGCATCACTTCGGCCATCGTCAGCGTGTTTGCGGTGAATTTTGCCTTCACCTATCCCTATTATGCCTTCGACTTTTTTGTGGAGGAAAGTATCTTATCTGCCGTCATTATGCTGGCAGTTGCCGTTTCCACCAGTACGCTGAACAGCCGCATTCGGGATCAGGAAAAGCTGCGCTCAGAGAATGAAAAGGAGAGAATGCGCGGCAATCTGCTGCGGGCGATCTCTCATGACTTGCGCACGCCCCTTACCTCCATATACGGGTCATCCTCCACGCTGATCTCCAAGTATGACGCGCTGCCGAAGGAGCAGCAGCTCAAGCTGTTGGGAGAAATTCAGGAGGACAGCGAATGGCTCATCCGCATGGTGGAAAATCTCCTGTCTGTCACAAGGATCGACGGCGCGAAGGTGGAGGTCGTGAAAACGCCCACCGTTCTGGACGAACTGATCGACTCGGTTCTCATGAAGTTTTCCAAAAAGCATCCGAATCAGAAGGTCATCACACAGATACCGGAGGAATTTGTGGACATTCCCATGGATTCGCTCCTTATTGAACAGGTACTGCTGAATCTTCTGGAAAACGCCGTATTTCACGCAAAAGGCATGACGGAGCTGACGCTTTCCGTTTCTCTCGTAGGGGACAAGGCGGTATTTGAGGTCGCCGACAACGGCTGCGGCATTCCGGAGGATGCGCTTCAAAAGATTTTCAGCGGAAGCTATGAAAAGTCCGCCGCGCCGGTGGACGGAACGCGCAGCAATATGGGGATCGGACTATCTGTGTGCGCTGCCATCGTCAAAGCGCACGGCAGTGACATTACCGCAGAAAACAGAAAGGGCGGCGGTGCGGTATTCCGCTTTGCGCTGGAAAGAGGGTGTGAGGACGATGGGCAATAACAAGTACAAGATCCTGATCGTAGAGGACGAGGCCAACATCCGAAGCTTTATCAAAGCCAATCTGGAAACCAGCGACTATCAGGTGCTCTGCGCGGAGACCTGTGCGCTCGGCATGATGATGTACGCCTCCCATCATCCGGATCTCATCGTTCTGGATCTCGGCCTTCCGGACAGAGATGGCATGAGTCTGATCCAAGAAGCACGAAAGACGGATACCGTACCCATCATCGTGCTCTCCGCCCGCTCCAACGAGCGGGACAAGGTGGAGGCGCTGGATCTGGGGGCGAATGATTATATTACCAAGCCCTTTGGGACGGAGGAACTGCTCGCCCGTATCCGCGCCGTTCTCCGCAGCCATCGGCACAGCAAAGAGGAGGAACGTTCCCCCGGCGGAAAATTCCGCCTTCAGGATCTGCTGATCGACTATGATACGCGGCAGGTCTTTGTTGGCAAAGAGAAGATCGACCTGACTCAGACGGAGTACAACATCATGGCGTTTCTCTCCGTTCACGCCGGAAAGGTGCTGACGTATGCTGCGATCATTCGGGCGGTCTGGGGGTATTCCGACTATGGCAGCGTCAAGAAGCTGCAAGTCAACATGAAGAACATCCGCAAGAAAATGGGCGTGACGCCCGGTGAAAAGCGCTACATCATCAACGAGCTTGGCGTCGGATACCGTATGCTGGCGGAGGATGAGGCATAGCGCTGCCAAAGTTCTACGCCGCTTGACAGGCGTGTACAATGCAAATGAGCTTTTTCCGTTTCTATACCAAACGGAAAAAGCTCATTTTTTGTTTGGGGGATCAAAAATGAAGAGAACATTCAGCACGGAGCTTGCCTATGTATTCGGCATCGTATTTGTCGCGCGGGGCGTTGTCCTGATGGAAAAGGCCGACTTCGGCGTTTCCATGGTGGTAGCGCCTGCATACCTTCTTTACCGTTGGCTGTCTCCTGCGTGGAGTTTCGTCACCTTCGGCATGGCGGAATACTGCTTGCAGGCTGTGCGCGCTGATCAACGGCTATGTCATCGGGCGATTCTCCGCGTTCTATGAAGAGCACTGGACATTTTGCGACCGCTTCCCATGGCGGAAATATTTCGCACCGGACACTGCGACGCAAACGAACGCAGAGTGAAACGCCTTGTATCTCTCCACGCCGGTGCGCAGATAAAAAAGCTGCCCTGCTTGTGCGCAGGGCAGCTTGAATATTCTTAGTAATGTTGCAGCAGGCGATTTTCGCAACTGCGTATCGCCGGTTCCTCTACGCCATTTTTACGCCATTTCTGCGTGGAGATGCGTAGGGAAATAGGAACTTATATGTTTTGCTCTCATCCGAAAATGCCTGTCCTATCAAGCCTTATCGGCATTTGTGTGTTTGCGGAGAGTTTCAGAAACAGGCTCGCTTTCGACGATACCTAATTTCATAAAGGAAATCCTCCCTTTTTATTTTCAACAAAATATTGTATCATCCGCAAGCGCAAAGTGCAAGCACGATTCTGTGACAACATTACGGCGCACAAAAACAGGGCGGGGTTATCCCCCGCCCTGTTGGCATATCATTCGGTTTTCTCGCCGTCTGCCGGCTGCGTCTCCGCTTCCGGCTGCGGCGCAACAGGCGCCTCATCCATTCTGCGGATGACCTTTGCGGGCGGCTCGATGGTGTCGTCCGGGTGGATGGGCATCTGACCGTGCTCGCAGTAGTAGCGGAAATCATCGCCCTCGATCGTCTCGTGGATGAGCAGATACTCCGCAAGGCCGGTCAGAAGATCGGCGTGCTCGCGCAGCAGCGCCTCACACTTGGCATACGCCTGATCGAAGATGTGCTTGACCTCTTCGTCGATCGTAGCGGCAGTCTCCTCGGAGTAGCTCTTCGTCGTGCCGAAATCGCGGCCGATGAAGATGCTGTGGCTCGAATCGTCAAACGAAATGGGGCCGAGCTTTTCCGACATGCCGTACTTCATGACCATGTCGCGGGCAACATTCGTCGCCTGCTGGATATCGCCGGACGCGCCGGTGGAGATATCGTCGAGGAACAGCTGCTCGGCAATGCGGCCGCCGAGCGCGGAGACGATGCTGTCGAACATCTCGCCGCGGGAGGTAAAGTCCTCCGCGTCCTCCGCCTTGCGGTACCACGTGAAGCCGCCGGCAGCACCGCGCGGGATGATGGTGATATAGTGCACGGGATCGGAATTCTTCAGGAAGAACGACGCGATCGCGTGGCCCGACTCGTGGTACGCCGTCAGGCGGCGCGCACGCTCGGACACAATGCGGCTCTTCTTCTCCGGACCCATGACGACCTTGAGGATCGCCTCGTCGATATCCTCCTGCATGATGAAGCGGCGCTTGCTGCGCGTGGCCAGAATCGCAGCCTCGTTGAGGAGGTTTTCCAGATCCGCACCGGCAAAGCCGGCCGTGCCGCGTGCGATGCTCTTGAGATCCACATCGTCGCCCAGCGGCTTGCCGCGGGCATGGACCTTCAGGATCTCCTCGCGGCCCTTGATGTCGGGCAGGCCCATATACACGCGCCGGTCAAAGCGGCCGGGGCGCAGCAGCGCGTTGTCGAGGATGTCGGCGCGGTTGGTCGCCGCCATGACGATGACGCCCTCGTTGTTCGTAAAGCCGTCCATTTCGACGAGCAGCTGGTTGAGCGTCTGCTCGCGCTCGTCGTGGCCGCCGCCGAGACCGCTGCCGCGCTGACGGCCGACCGCGTCGATCTCATCAATGAAGATGATGGCCGGAGCGACCTTCTTGGCCTGTTCAAACAGGTCACGCACGCGCGATGCGCCGACGCCGACATAGAGCTCGACAAAGTCCGAGCCCGAGATGGACAAAAACTGCACGCCCGCCTCGCCCGCAACTGCGCGCGCCATGAGCGTCTTGCCGGTGCCCGGAGGGCCGACGAGCAGCACACCCTTGGGGATGCGCGCGCCCATCGCGGTATAGTTCTGCGGCCGCTTGAGGAAGTCCACGATCTCGGACAGCTCCTCTTTTTCCTCTTCCGCACCGGCAACATCGGCAAAGGTGACCTTCTTGAGGTTCTCCTCGCCGGTGCGCGTGTGCGCCTTGCCGAACTTGCCGACGCCCGGCGCACCGCCGCCGCCCGACTTGTTCATAAGCAGGTACCACACGCCGATAAACAGCACGACCGTGATCAGATACGGCAGGATGGACATCCACCACGGCGCCGTCCAGCCCTTGACGTAGTCGTACTCCGTCAGCACACCGCTGGCGGTCTGCTCATCAATGAGATCGCCCAGATCCTCGCGGAACCAGTTCGGGTTCGGCAGGGTCTTTTTGATGGTGGTGTTGCCGTCGCTGTCAGCCGAATAGAGGTTGAGCGTGAGCTCATCGCCCTCGAGACTGAAAGACTTGACCTTTTCCTCCCGGAACAGGGTCTCGATCTCGGAGTAGGTGTATTCCTTCTGCTCCACCGGGGTCGTCAGATAGAAAACGACGGCGAGAATGATCACGCCGATCAGCATATAGAACCCGATGCCTCTGGCACGGTTCTTGTCCGGTTTCAAATCAAATCACATCCTTTAGGAATCCGCATCGGGCTCAGTGGGAGTAGACCTCCGGCTTGAGCACGCCGATGAACGGGAGATTGCGGTATTTTTCCGCGTAGTCAAGGCCGTAGCCGACGACGAATGCATCCGGCACTTCAAAGCCGGCATACGTCGCGTGGATCGGCGCTTTGCGGCGCGCAGGTTTGTCCAGCAGCGTCGCAATGGTGATCGACGCGGGACGGCGGACACTGAGATAGTCCGCAAGGTAGTGCAGCGTAACGCCGCTGTCGAGAATGTCCTCGACGAGGATGATGTCGCGTCCCTCGATGTCCTGATTCAGATCCTTGTTGATCTTCACCGCACCGGTGGTCGTGGTCTGGTTTCCGTAGGACGATACGGCCATGAAATCGACCGAACACGGAATGGTCACGCTGCGCATCAGGTCCGCCATGAACACAAAGCAGCCCTTGAGCACGCCGACAAAAAGCGGCTCGCGGCCGTCAAAATCCTTCGAGATCCGGGCACCGAGCTCCGCCGTGCGCTTCTGGATATCTTCGGCGGACAGCAGAACGGACGCAATGTCATCTCTCATATCGCTCATAGTATTCTCCCCCATATGTTTGGATCTGTTCCATCCGGACGCAGACCATGGTTTGATCCGGCACCGCCGCCCATTGCTCGGCAACGCCGAAGCCGGCGATGGCCGCCGGCACATCCGCCGCGCGGATGATCGGTACGCGCTCGCGCGCGCCCTGCGTCAGCCCCCGCTCTGCAAGCAGGTCGCTCACGCGCTTGGTGCAGCCGCGCCCTGCCAGACGGATCCGATCGCCCGGACGCCGCGGCGTAACAGATAGTTTATCATGGATAATCGCAGATTTAAAGACAAAAGTGGTGAACGCGCTGTGAATTTCACGAAACGGTTCCGGCATCCCCACTGTGAGGCGCATGCCGAGCTCCGGGATCTCCGTCGTCTGACCGGGGATGAGCGCATACGTCCCGAGCGGCGGCCGCCGCTGCGCGCCGAAAAAGAGCCGTCCCTGCTCGCGCGTCACGCGCAGGCCGGGCATGTCGGCATAGCCGAGTCCTTCCCCGCCGCACAGCTGCTCAAGCGCCAGCAGATGCCGCCGTGAGAGCTCGCGTCCGGCCGCCTGCTGCAGCACGCGCACGCGCACCGGGCGCGGCAGCGCCAGCAGCTCTGCCGTCGGGATGCCCTGCGCGGGCGTCTGCCCGGCGAGAAACTCCGCCGCCAGACCGCCGAGAAACCGCTCATCTTCGCGCAAAAGCGCCGCCGTATCGGCAGCGTGCTGCACGAAGGCCGCGTTCACACTCTCGAGCGCCGGCACGGCATGGTGCCGGACGCGGTTGCGGGCGTAAGCGTCCGATGCGTTCGTGCTGTCTTCCACATGTGCGATGCCATGCGCCGCCAGATACGCCTCCGCTTCCGCGCGCGTCGTGTCCAGCATCGGGCGCAGGAGCTTGCCGCGCTGCGGCGGGATACCGGTCAGGCCGCGCAGACCGCAGCCGCGCGCGAGGTTGAGCAGCAGCGTCTCGGCGTTGTCATCCGCCGTGTGCGCCGTTGCGATCCAGTCATAGCCGTGTGCAGCCGCGCAGTCGGTCAAAAACGCATAGCGCAATTGCCGCGCAGCGCCCTCCGTGCCCATGCCGCGCACGGACGAAACGTCGCCGCGCCCGGCGTAAAACGGTACACCCAGATGTGCACACTGCGTGCGCACGAACGCCTCGTCGCGGTCGCTCTCTGCGCCGCGCAGGCCATGGTTGAAGTGCGCACAGCCGACCGTGAAGCCGCGCTGCGCCGCCAGCTCCGTCATCCGGTGCAGGAGGTACATGGAGTCCACCCCGCCGGACACGGCACACAGCACGCGCGCACCGGGCGTAATCGCATCAATAGTCATCGTCGTCGTACTTCTTCTCAATGGCCGCAAACGTCGTGTATTCGGGCAGCCACATCAGCTCGAGCGTGCCGGTCTCGCCGTGGCGGTTTTTGAGGATGATCGCCTCGGCCAGGTTCGGGTTTTCGCACTCTTTGTTGTAATACCCGTCGCGGTAGAGCGCGAGCACGATGTCCGCGTCCTGCTCGATGGCACCGGATTCACGCAGGTCCGAGAGCATCGGGCGCTTATTCTGACGCGCTTCGTTGGCACGCGAGAGCTGCGACAGGCAGATGACCGGAATGTTGAGCTCCTTGGCCATGATCTTGAGCATTCGGCTCATGTCGGAGACCGCCTGCGTGCGGCTCTCATTCGACCAGCCGTGGCCGCTGCCGGCCGACTGCATGAGCTGCAGGTAGTCGATAACGACGAGGCCGAGATTCGGGATGCGGCGGCACTGGGCGTTCATGTCCGCAACGGAAAGCGACGGATTGTCGTCGATGCGGATATCGGTCGCGCTGATGGTCGTGGCCGCAGCGCCGACGCGCCGCCACTCGTCCGCCGAGAGCTTGCCGGTCAGCAGCTTCTGGCTGTCGACCAGACCCTCACCCGCGAGCAGACGGGTCGTGAGCTGCTCGCGCGCCATTTCGAGCGAGAACACCGCGACCGTCTTGCCGGACGTCTTGCCGACGTGCAGCGCGATATTGAGCGCAAGGCTCGTCTTGCCCATGCCGGGACGTGCGGCAATGAGGATCAGCTCGCCCGCGTTCAGGCCGAGGATGGTCTGGTCCAGATCCGGCAGGCCGGTCGCCAGACCGGGGATGCCGCCGCCGCTGCTCGCCGCCTCGGAGAGGTTTGCGTACACGCGCTGGATGACCATGCTGATCGGCTGCAGGCCGCCGACATTGCGTCCCTGCCGCAGCGCATAGATCTTGCGCTCGGCCGCCTCGAGCATGGCGTCCGCACCGCCCGATCCTTCAAAGATCATGGTGTTGATCTCATCGGCCGCGGTGTGCAGGTTGCGCAGCAGTGCCTGATCGCGCACGATGGCCGCGTACTTGAGCACGTTTGCCGCCGTGGGCGTGACCTGCATGACCTCCATGAGATACTGCTGGGTCGTATCCTTGAACACGCCGCGCACCTTCATCTGCTCGAGCACCGTGACCGCGTCCACGCTCTGCCCGTAGGAGAACATGGCGAAGATGGTGTCAAAAATGTCGCGGTTGGCCTGAATATAAAATTCGTCGGACTTGACCTTCTCGATCACATCCGGGATGCAGCTCGGGTCGATGAGCATCGCGCCGATGACTGCCTGCTCCGCCGGAGCGGAATGGGGCGCCTGTCTGCCAAGCAGCTCCTCCATGACGGGTCCCTCCCTCGCCTGCGCGCGGATTATTTTTCTTCGATAACCAGCACGTGGATCGTGCCGGTGACTTCATAGCCGAGCTTGCACTTGACCTCGTACGCGCCGAAGCTCTTGATGGGCTCGGCCTGCACGATCTTCTGCTTTTCAATGCTCAGGTCAAACTGCTCGTGCAGCGCGTCGCTGATCTCCTTCGAGGTGACGGAGCCGAAGAGCTTGCCGTTGCTGCCGGCCTTCGCCGCAATCTTCACCTGGATCGCGCCGAGCTTCTTGGCATTTTCCTCCGCCTCTGCCTTTTCGCGGGCGATCTGCGCGGCCTTGGCCTTCTCCTTGAGGCGGAAGGCGTTGAGATTGTCGGCCGTCGCCTCCGTTGCGAGCTTGCGCGGCAGGAGGTAGTTGCGGGCATAGCCGTCGGAAACTTCCTTGAGCTCGCCCTTTTTGCCCTGACCCTTTACGTCTGCATTCAAAATCACTTTCATAGCAAGATACTCCTTTGCTTAATTTTCCAGATTATCGTCGATCGCCGCGCGTGCCATCTGCACCGCCTGCGCGACCGACACGTCGTGCAGCTGCACGGCCGCCGACGAGCGGCTGCCGCCGCCGCCGAGCGCCTCCATGACAAGCTGCACATTCAATTCACCGATCGAGCGCGCGGAGATGAACACATCCCCGTTACCCATCGGATAAATGACCAATGACGCCGTGACTCCCGCGATGTTGAGCAGCTCGTCCGCAGCCTGCGCCGCGACGATGCGCTCCTGCGGCTCGGTAGGCGCGGCAATGGCGATGTCCGCGCGGTAAATGGACGCCGTCTGCAGGATCTTATAGCGGGCGACCGTGTGCTCCATATCCGTCTGCAGGAGCTTTTTCACCTCGGAGGTGTCCGCTCCGGCGCGGCGCAGGAATGCCGCCGCCTCAAACGTGCGCTCGCCGGTGCGCACGGTGAAGTCCTTTGTGTCGAGCATGATGCCCGAGAGCATGGCCTCCGCCTCCACGTGCAGGATGTCCGGCTGCTCGACCAACTCCTCCAGAAGCTCCGCCATCAGCTCACACGCCGACGACGCATACGGCTCGTGGAAGCTCATGGTCGCGTTGGAGATATAGTTTGCCGCGCGCCGGTGGTGGTCGATGACCGCCACGCGGGTGCAGGCCTCGAGCAGGCTCGCATTTTCCACCTGATCGGGCCGGTTGGTGTCCACCACGACGAGCAGCGTGCGGCTGTCCGCGTGCAGGAACGCCTCCTGCGGCGACAGGAAGGCCTTGCTGTATTCCGGCGCGCTGAGCATCCGGTCGCGGAGCTGTCCGGCCGCCGTCTTGTTGGCATCCATGACGATGCGGCAGGGCGTGCCGAATTTGCGCGCGATGCAGCACACACCGGCGGCAGCGCCGAGCGTGTCCAGATCGGAGAATCTGTGCCCCATGACGTAGACCTTGGACGAGTCCTGAATGAGCTGACTGAGGGCGTTTGCCATGACGCGAGATTTGACCTTTGTGCGCCGCTCGACCTCGCCGCCGCGGCCGCCGAAGAACTCAAACGTGACGCGGTTTTTCACAACGGCCTGATCGCCGCCGCGCGAGAGTGCCATCTCGGTGCCGAGGATGGCAAAGTTGTAGTTTTCATCAAGGCTCTCCCCGTCGCGGCCGACGCCGACGCTGACTGTGGCGCGGATGCCGCTGGGGCTGGTCACGCTGTGGACGATATCAAGCAGGGACGCAAACTTGTTCTCACGCAGCTCGTCAAGGTGCCGCTCCTCGAACACGTACAGGTACCGGTCGCGGTCATAGCGGCGGAAGAAGCCGCCCTTGCCCTCGCACCACTGCAGGAGCTTATCCTCAATGGCGTCGCGCAGCTCGTTGCGCTTGCGGTCGGTCAGCCCGCGGATGAGCTCGTCATAGTTATCAATAACGATCACGGCGATGATCGGGCGCGAGGCGTAATACTCCAGCCGGATCTTCTCATAGTCCGTCACGTCGACCCAGTAGGTGATGCCCATGTAGCTCGCGGCGTCGTCCGGGTTCGTGCGCACGAGGTTGCCGTGGATCTGGTACTTGCGCCCCTGATATTCCAGCAGCTCGGGACACTGGGTGTTTCCCTCGAGCAGCCAGCGGCCGGAAAACTCCGGGATCACGTCGGTGATGCGCATATCGACCGACGGCTTGTGCCGGCCGCAGATATCAAAAAAGTTCTGATTGGCCCAGATGACCTGAGAGTCCGCCGGGCGAAAGACCGCCATCGGCAGCGGAAAATTCTGCAGGGTATTATTTCGCGCAGACTCCGTATCATAGGTGACAGATTCGATATACCGCTCGAGCGTGCGGCGCTTGCGTGCGCGCATGATGACCGAATAGATAATGAGCAGCAGAATGATGACGCCCTCACCGATCGACAGCCAGAGCCGGTCGGAGAAGAAAAACGTGAGCACTGCAAACACGATCAGAAACAGCAGAAACATCCGTGAATTCGGCATCAGCGCACGCTGCAGCTTGGATTCATTGGGTACATTGCCGGTTTTGGGATCTCGCATCGTCATACCTCCTTGCACCCCGCGGGCAAAACCTATTGCCCCCATAATAATCAATGATTATATCATCTTTCCCGAACGTTGACAATACACTTTCCCACCGAAGATTTGTGAAAGGAGCGTGCGTATGAAGGCCATTTTGCTGGCCGGCGGTCAGGGCCGGCGGCTGCGCAGCATCACGGGGAAGCTGCCGAAGCCCATGGTACCGCTCGTCGGCGTGCCGGTGCTCGACCGGCTGCTCGAGCTGCTGCGGCGCAACGGCTTCACGGACGTGTGCGCAACGCTGTGTTACCGGCCGGATGCCATTCAGGAGCACTGCGGCGACGGCAGCAGCTACGGCGTGCACCTGCGCTACCGCATCGAGACCGAGCCGCGCGGAACGGCGGGCGCCGTGCGCGCGTGCAGCGACTTTTACGGCCGGGATGATTTTCTCGTCATCAGCGGCGACGCGGCGTGCAGCTTTGACCTGCTGCAGCTCTACCGGCAGCACCAGAGCTCCGGCGCCGCTGTGACGGTCGCGCTCTACCCGGACGCAGAGCCGCTGCAATACGGGCTCGTTTTGCAGGACCGGGATGGCTATGTACGCCACTTCATCGAAAAACCGGACTGGCCGCACGTAGTGACCGATCTCGTCAACACCGGCATCTATATCGTCTCCCCGCGGGCGATGACCTATGTGCCGGAGGACACGCCGTTTGATTTTGCCAACGACCTCTTCCCGCTGCTGCTCGCGGCGGACGAGCCCATCCTCGGCGTACCGATGGACGGCTACTGGTGCGACATCGGCACGCCGCGCGCCTACTACCGGTGCTGTCTGGATGTGCTCGACGGGCGGCTGAGTCCGACACCGCCGGAAGCCCCGGAATCACCGGACGCCCCCGCGCAATGCACAGACCCGCTCCGGCGCAGTGTCCCCTGCCGCGACCGCGCGCACCGGATGCGCACCCTGTCGGAGGCGATGATGGAGGCCGGCGCCGACTTCACCAACGGTCTGCACGTGCGCGACGGCAGCTGGGAGCTGACCGTCCGGCCGGATGCGGAAACCTCCGCCCTGCAGGTGGAGGCAAACACTCCGGACGCCGCCGCAGAGACCGCGCGGCTGCTCGAACTGATGGAGCAGCACGGGCAATAAAGACGCAAAAACCGCCGCATCGTTGGATGCGGCGGTTTTGGAGACTGTCAAAAAGTATTACTTTTTGACAAAG
>OGLN01000953.1_pt1 | contig 22258 bp, 21 predicted proteins | sample 1572641 | NCBI WGS metagenome assembly OGLN01 (sample SAMEA2581903, study PRJEB24529) | metagenome | biome: Human gut stool | place: China | collected 2011
TTAATATTAATTCATAATAATATTATTACATAACAAAAAGCAGGTAGGGAATTTCCTAACCTGCTTTTTTGTTTCTGTCTCTACGCTGATATGCTCTTACCAGTATACAACTGATAATATCTGCCCTTCTCTTCCATGAGCTGGTCGTGTGTTCCACGCTCGATAATTCTTCCCTGTTCCATAACCATAATACAGTCTGCATTGCGGACTGTAGAAAGTCTGTGTGCAATAACAAATGATGTTCTTCCTGACATAAGCGCATCCATACCCTTCTGGACAAGTCGCTCTGTTCTTGTATCAATAGATGAAGTAGCTTCATCAAGAATAAGTACAGGTGGGTCTGCTACCGCTGCTCTTGCAATTGCAAGAAGCTGTCTCTGTCCCTGGCTTAAATTAGCACCTCCGCCATGAAGCACAGTGTTATAGCCATCAGGAAGTCTCTTGATGAATCCGTCAGCATTGGCAAGTCTTGCTGCTGCGATGCATTCCTCATCACTCGCCTCAAGTCTTCCGTATCTGATATTATCCATGATTGTACCCGTAAATAGGTTAGTATCCTGAAGAACGATACCAAGGCTTCGTCTTAAATCATTTTTCTTAATATTGTTGATGTTAATTCCATCATATCTGATCTTACCATCCTGAATATCATAGAACCTGTTGATAAGATTAGTAATTGTAGTTTTTCCTGCTCCGGTACTTCCAACAAATGCAATCTTCTGTCCCGGTGTAGCATACATTTTAATATCGTGAAGTACCATTTTGTCCGGATTATAGCCAAAGTCAACTCCGTCAAATGTTACATCACCAGCAAGTCTTGTGTACTCTGCACTGTTACCATCCTTTGCAGGCTTCTTCCAAGCCCACATCTCAGTATTTTCCTCTGTCTCGATAAGCTCATTGTTCTTGTTGTATCTTACATTTACAAGCTCAACGAAACCTTCGTCAACCTCCGGCTTCTCATCACATAACTCAAATACTCTTCCGGCACCAGCCATCGCCATGACGATACTGCTCACCTGCTGGCTTATCTGGGTTACAGGCTGTGTGAAGCTCTTATTTAAACTTAAGAAAGCAACAAGTGTACCAATAGTAAGTCCTGAAAAATCACTCAGAGCAAGAATACCACCAACTATTGCACATAATACATAGCTGATATTACCTATATTACCATTAACAGGCATTGTGATATTAGCAACCTTGTTCGCATTGTTTGCACTCTCACGAAGCCTGTTGTTAATCTCCTTAAACTGCTCAATACTTTTATCCTCGTGGCAGAACACCTTGACAACCTTCTGTCCTTCCATCATTTCCTCGATATAAGCATTAACCTTACCGATATCCTTCTGCTGCTCAACAAAATATTTTCCGGAAAGTGCACTCAGCTTAGAAGTTACATAAAGCATAATAACAACCATCACAACCGATACGATTGTAAGCGGAATATCAAGCACAATCATACTTACAAATGTAGATACAAGTGTAATGCATGAATTGATAACCTGAGGTATACTCTGACTTATAAGCTGTCTTAATGTGTCGATATCGTTAGTATATACTGACATGATATCGCCGTGTGCATGAGTATCAAAATACTTAATAGGAAGTGACTCCATATTAGTAAACAGCTCTAATCTCAACTTCTTTAAAGTTCCCTGACCAACATTTACCATAATTCTGTTGTAGCAATATGAACATAATACACCGACTATAAGAACTGCAGCGAGCTTGATAAGTGCGCCTGCAAGCGGTGCATAATCATGTACTGCTGACTGTGTCAGCGGAATAATATAACTGTCAATAAGCTTCTGGATAAACAGCGTTGCTATCAGTGTTGTAAGCGCTGAAACAAGAATACACACAAGCACTGCTATACACGAAAACTTGTAATTCTTTAAAATATATCCAAGCAGCCTCTTCATAAGAGGAAGTGGATTTTCTTTATTCTTTTTATTCTTCATATCAATATTCTTATCCATATGCTGCCTCCTATTCTCCTGCCTCGTCAAAATCACCGCCGCCCTGTGTCTGGACCTCGTAGATTTCGCGGTAAACCTTATTGTTCTCAACAAGATTTTCATGAGTATCAAAACCACTCACACAGCCATTCTCAAGCACCAATATTCTGTCTGCGTCCTGAATACTTGAAATTCTCTGTGATACGATAATCTTGGTAGTTCCTGGTATCTTTGTTGCAAATGCTTTCTTAATCTTAGCGTCTGTGGCTGTATCAACAGCACTTGTTGAATCATCAAGAATAAGAACCTTCGGGTGCTTAAGCAGCGCTCTTGCGATACAGAGTCTCTGTCTCTGACCACCGGAAACATTGCTTCCACCCTGCTCAATCCATGTATTGTATTTATCAGGCATTCTCTCAATGAATTCATCTGCACAGGCCTGACGGCAGGCTTCTATGCAATCCTCCTCAGACGCATTTTCATCACCCCATCTCAAATTATCAAGAATAGTTCCTGAGAAAAGCACATTTTTCTGAAGAACAACTGAAACCTCATTACGAAGAGTTTCGAGGTCGTAGTCTCTTACATCAATTCCGCCTACGCATACAGAACCATCCTTAACATCGTACAGTCGGCTTATCAGATTAACGAAGCTTGACTTACCGCAGCCCGTTCCGCCTATAATACCGATTGTTTCGCCCGCATTTATATGGATATCTATGTCTTCAAGAGCATCCTTGTCGCTGTCTTTCTTGTATGTGAAGTTCACATGGTTGAAATCAATTCTTCCGTCAGGAACAGCCATCACCGGATTCTCAGGATTAGTTATATCTGCCTTCTCGTTAAGAACCTCAGCAATTCGTCTTGCACTCGCTGCACTCATTGATACCATAACAAATATCATAGAAAGCATCATAAGTGCCATCATCATGCTCATTACATAGCTGAACATTGATGTCAGATTACCCGTTGTCATAGTTCCATCTGTAATAAAATGTGCCGCAAACCACGAAAGCGCAATAATACTTCCATATATAACAAACATCATAATAGGATTGTTGAAAGCAAGCCATGATTCTGCCTTAACAAATATCTTATAAAGATTCTCGGCAGCCTTACTGAATTTCTTATTCTCATGGTCTTCTCTTACAAATGCTTTGACAACTCTGATTCCTGTGATATTCTCCTGGACACTTGCATTTAAATCATCATATTTGGCAAAACCTTCTGTGAATATTGGAGTCACCTTATATATAATAAAGAAAAGTACAAATCCAAGAAGAATAAGCGCACCTAAGAATATAAAACTTAATGTAGGATTGATAATAAAACACATAACCATACTGCATATCATCATAAGTGGTGCTCTTACCGCAATTCTAAGAATCATCTGATATGCATTCTGCACATTTGTAACATCAGTAGTCATACGGGTAATAAGACCTGCTGTGCTGTATTTGTCTATATTAGAGAATGCAAAGTTCTGGATATTCGAATAGATTCCCTCTCTTAAGTTACATGCAAGACCGGTAGAGGCCAAAGCCGCATATTTTCCTGCCTGAATTCCAGCAAACAGACTTATAAATGCAAGCACGAGCATAAGTCCGCCATACATTAACACCTTGCTCATGTCTCCCGCCTGAATACCCTTATCGATAATACTTGCCGTAACAAACGGAATAAGTATCTCCATAAGAACTTCAACAATTATATATATTGGCGTCTTTATCGAGACTCTTTTATACTCACCAATATATGCCGATAAAGTTTTTAACATTTCTTACACTTCCTTTCACAGTTATTCACATCATCGTATACTTTTTGTAACAGACGGTGTAATTCTTCTTTTTCATCAGCAGAAAGCGCTGAAAGAAACCATTTTTCTTTGTCATGCATTGCCTTGCCTGCATGAACGCACATGGCTCTGCCCTTGTCTGTTATTCTCACATGCTTGACTCTCTTATCTGAAGGATCATAGAAGCTTTCTATCATCCCCTTCTTTTCAAGCCTTGCTGCTGTTCCCGCTATTGTCGCCTGGGCTACGCCAAAGTGCTTCTCTAGCTCCTTAAGCGTAATACATTCATCTTTAGTTTCATTAATTATCATAAGCATCTTAACCTGTGAAGATGTCATGTCATCTGCTCTTAACTCCTCATTGGCACATCTTCCAAGAATATCATTAAGACGCTTTATAAGCTCTCCACAATGGAGTGACTCTCGCTGCATATCTGCTCCCTTCGTAACAAAACGACATACGAACCTGCCATTCTTTTAATAAAAATCTTAAGTCGCTTTGCTATATTACAAAAATGACAGCACGCTGTCAATAGCATGCTGTCATTTTTATTTTTATTTAATATTTAATCTTATCTGTAATAAGCAGGCTTCAGATGAACCGGAACACCATCTGAGTATTCAGCAATATTAGTTCCCTGAATAAGTGGCCTTACATACTTAATATACTCATCAGAAATATCTGTTCCCTCTGCGGTTATCCACTCTGCTGGGAACTTCTTTTCCTTGTTGCATATATCGTTCACATCTGCAAGTCCGTAATTAATCTCATATCCGTTAGTATCATCTCTTTCAAATGTAATCATTTTTCCAGTTTCACCGTCAAGAGCTGCTACAACCGCTGCCTTTCCTGCTTTTTCAGCTTCATCAATATCTGTTGCTGAAGCAAGAAGTGATGAACATCTCTGTGGAAGATTAAGTTCAATACTTCTACATTTGATTCCAAATTCTGCTTTAACATAGTTCTCAAGATACTTTCCACAGCCTGTAAGCATCTTATGTCCAAAGCCATCAACCGATGCCGCATCCGCATATTCACATATGAATCTGCCGTCTTTGTCCGCAATTCCTTCTGATACGCACACAACAACTGCAGTTTCCTGTTCAAGTGCCATCTTAAGTGACTTCTTGAATTCTTCCATATCAAATGCATGCTCTGGCATATATATAAGATAAGGATTTCTGCTATACTCTGTTCTTGCAAGTACTGATGCCGCTGTAACCCAGCCTGCATGCCTTCCCATAAGCTCAACAATTGTCACAGACGGGTGTGCATAACATGTTGCATCAAGTATAATTTCTCTTAATGTTGAAGCAACATATTTTGCAGTTGAGCCATACCCTGGCGTATGATCTGTCATAACAAGATCATTATCAATTGTCTTAGGTACACCTATAAATCTGATGTCCGATTTTTTCAATAATGCCACTCTTGATAATTTTGAAACTGTATCCATTGAATCATTGCCACCAATATAGAACACATATCCAATGTTCATCTGTGCAAATGTATCAAACAATTTATAATACACCTTATCCCCTAAATCTTCTGGAAGCATATACCTGCAGCTTCCAAGAAAAGAAGCTGGTGTTATCTTTAATCTATCAATCGGCTCATTATCTGCCACTTCAGAAAGATTAATGAAATTGCCTGCCAGAAATCCCTCAATTCCATGCACCATGCCGTACACAGTGCCAATCTTTTCCTTATTTCTAAGTCCTTCCTCAATCACTCCATATAATGATGAATTAATAACCGCTGTTGGTCCGCCTGACTGACCTACCAGAATATTCTTTAACATACTCATGCCTCCTATACCTTATTGCTGTTGCTGTTGCTGTTGCTGTTGCTGTTGCTGTTGCTGTTGCTGTTGCTGTTGCTTAGATTGTATCATCTGTTGATTATTGATTGCAACATGATACCTATAGATAGTCGTATTTTTAATTCTCTTATAGGAACATTTCAGCCATTTTCTATCATTTAAGCTGTCTACACAGCAAAATGTTCCTATAAATTCTGTTTTTGAAGTCATCTTATAGGTCTTTTTCTGCATTTTCACAACATTTTTTTAAAATACACCTATTTTTCTCAAATTCTACCTATAAAGTTAACTTATTTTTAAATTTTATAGGAAACGGCGGCTAAATCGGCAGACAGAAGATAAAACTCATATAATAATAATGTTCCTTAACAAATTGACACATTTCCACTAAGCGTATAATATTCAGTTATTCACACATTTAAGGAGTTTAATATGAGATTCGTAATACAGCGTGTTAATCATGCAAATGTTAAGATAGATGGCAAAGTTGTTGGAAATATCGGACATGGTCTTTTGATTCTTTTCGGGGCTGGTCAGGACGATACAGAAGAAATGCTTCCAAAATATGTAGACAAGATATGCAAAATGCGTATTTTTGAAGACGAGAATGGCAAAACTAATCTGTCTCTGGCAGATGTCGGTGGCGAGCTGCTTATTGTAAGCCAGTTTACACTTTATGCGGACTGCCGCAAAGGCAACCGCCCAAGCTTTACTAATGCCGGCGCGCCTGATATGGCTAACGCCCTTTATGAAAAATTCGTCGCAATGTGCCGTGAGCGTGTCCCTAAAGTTGAAACCGGCAGATTCGGTGCTGATATGAAGGTCAGCCTTGAAAACGACGGACCATTCACAATACTGATAGATAGTGAGGATTTCTGATATGTTTAGAATGTGGTGTAAGCTCTTTGACGACAGAGGGCATCTTATCAAAGACACTGTAATTAAAAATGCGGATTCTGATTTAAACAGAACCCGCAAAATATTCGCTGCTATTCATGACGCATGCTATGAATTCGACCTTGCCGAACCAATCTGGCTTGATTCCAATGTTTCAGAATTCCAGCGCCACTCGAAAGTGCGCTTCACTAAAGATAACTTTGTTGAAGATATCGAATTTGCTTATATGGAAATTGAGGTTATTGAGGAAGATTAGAACAGGAGGGCTTATAACTGCCCTCCCGCTCTATTTGGTCTTAACTCTGACCTTCTTTCCTGAAAATGCAATTCCAAATTTCAGGATATCATTAATTCCTTCCTGCTTCATCTCAGAATCATATCTCATATTATCAATCTGAGTCAGTGCCTCGTTTGCAAATGTATCAAGTGAATCTGCACTCAATCCATTCTTCCATTTTAATTCCAATATAATTCCCGGATACCTGTTTTCTCTTGGAATAAGGCTGATATCATATCTTCCATCGCCTGATTCCCTGTTAGATTTAATCTTATACTGGTTATCCATCAATGCAATCAGACCAAGCATTAAACCATGATAAAAGCCCTCTGCTCCTCCATCATAAAAACTTATGGATTTATCCATGTATTCGGATATTGCAGCCTGCAATTTTTTATAATCATTTGCATAAAGACTCTCCGCAATCTTGTTAGCAGTAGTTCTTGTGATAGCACCTATCTGCAGCAAATGTGACAAAATTTCATTCTTGTAAACCGCTGCAATTTCCCTGTTAGGAATGGAAACCTCGCACAGATATGAACCATCTGCCTGCAAATTTTTTCTCGGTGTTTTCAAATATCCTGCCACTAACAACAGACTATATATATTAGCCGGATCTTCTGCAATCGACCTGTATACAACATTCTGATCAATTCTGGCAATAACAGGCTCTCCCTGTAAAAGTGCATAAAATCTCTCCGTTATGTCATCAGTAGCAATTTCAAGTACATCTTCAAGAATCTCATTCTTTCCTGTATTAACCCAATATGCCTGTGGAATACCGCCTTTAGAAATATAATTGATAACCGACCACGGATTGTATATCTCCTCGTTACCAAATAAATATCCATCATACCATTCTTTCAGTTCCTTTTCTTTACCTGACATACCATAATATTCAAGCATTGCTTTTACTTCATCACCTGTAAATCCGAAGAAGCTGTCATACGCTTCATCCATAACTGAATTAACTGTCAGATTATTAAGTCCACTAAATATACTTTCCTGTGCAATACGAAGAATTCCAGTAAGAAATCCATACGAAAGATTTCTGTTATCTTTAAATGCTCCTGAGAAGAAATTTCTCATAAATCCAATAATCTCATCATAGAAATCTTTTGAATATCCTTCCTGTATAGGCGTATCGTATTCATCAATTATAATAATCGGTGCTTTGCCATAATGCACAGCCAGCATTTTTGACAAACGCTCAAGTGCAGAAGTAAGTTCAACTTCATTGGCTGTGCCATTAAGAATCTTTAAAAAATTCTCCTTTTCATACTCTGACAGCTTATCACTGTTAAGCAATTCCTGATGTCGTCCAAATTCTTCCTGCAAAAGTCCACGAATCTTATCAATAGTTTCCTGCCATGTATCAAATTTAACATCTTTAAATGTGAGAAAAATCACCGGGTACTTACCCTGATGCGAACGGTACTCTTCTCCACACTGCCAGATTGCCTGATTTTTAAAATATTTGCTTGTATCCTCATCAGATATCTCAAAGAAAACCCTTAACATATCCATATTCAGGGTCTTTCCAAATCTTCTAGGTCTTGTAAACAATGATACCAATGGCTTCTGGTCAAGAAATTCCTTGATTAATAATGTCTTATCAACATAATAATATTCTGACTGCGCACGCACATAATCTGATATCCCAATCGGAAGTGCCTTCAAGCCCTTTCCCCCAGATTTCTTTACATACTTTCCCGTTGAAATCCTTTTATCAGCAGGTTTTGCTGCATCATCAGGAATTCTCCATGTTCCATTCTCCTTAACAGCCCCAGCCACTTTTCCTTTTTTGCACATATCATTCACAGATCTTGAAGAAATCCCCCATTCTGCAGCTTTCTCTTTACAACTTTTCATCTGAACCTCCTCTCTCATTCCCACCGTCAACAATATATCTTACGCAAATTATAGCATTTTATGCGAAGAATATCAACTTTCGTCCGCAATATATCAATTTCAGTGCGAAGAATATCATTTTAATTTGATATATTGCGTTTGCTTTTTGCGTTTTGGCAGAAGATTCTGCATTTCATATTCATTTATAAATAAAAAGTTCGTTATATATATTTTGCTTCATAAAGGTATGCTATAATTAAGTTCCTCACAAAGGAAGGAACTCACATGATATACACAATAGAACAAATAAAAGAAAAATGCCGTAAGGTATTTGAAAAGCAAGATTTTGTAAAAGAAGCATATCTGTTTCAACATATAAAAGTGCAGATTCAAATAGAATCTGCACTTTTATACAGCAATATTATCAACCCTCAGCACCACAATACCAACATGTTGGACCATATGACCAATCATGTGTATGTGCTGTTGTAAAAATTAAATTTCCATAATTCATATCAGAATTATAATACTCCACATCTTCGCTCCTCATATAATAATATCCCATAATAACTTTCCAATTATCTGAAACATATCCCGCCTCTTTTTGAGGTAATATTCCACCACCTTCTACACAATAACTCGAATCACTCTCTTGGGTTCTAAAAAAAGTTGGAAAAATTGCTCCATATGTATCTAATACAAACCAATCATATATATTATCTATCGCATTTGTCGCCTCATCACTCAAATCTTTATTTTGATCATATGCTTGATCTGTTGGCACTAAAATGTCATAATTTCCTCCATGCGCTGATCTTAAACATTTATGTATTGCAAACATTTTACATGCCATCGCTGCAGCGTCATAACCAGACTGACCTCCATATAATCCATTGTTACATTCTGCTGCAACTGTTCTTTCTAAATATGTTCTAAAACTTAACTCTTCCACATCACCATCAATATATATTCTAATTGTGGATGGATTTGCAACTTTATCTACATACACAGGCGAATCTAAAGATAATAAAATAGTTGAATCATTATACAAATATTTATTTCGTTCTTCATAGAAATCATTTGCAAAAGTTTCTCCTTTTATGACTTTTATCTCATAAAATGACGGTATTTCAATATTATATATAGTGTTTTTTCCATCATACCCTATAGAAATCAAAAAATAATTTATCCCGTCCTTATAATATTTATCCGATGTATATACTTTCATATTTACGCACACAAAAAATGTTTCACAATTACTGTACTCAGTATTTTCATATACTTCTTCCCCACTTTCTTTTATCTTTACAATCTCTTGAACTTTACAATCAATTATATTATATATCCCCTGATGATTACTTACATTTCTAACATCTTCTACAAATGGTTTTATATATAACGCAAGCTGATCACTATACATATCCATTATTCCCTGAACATCTTTATTTTGTATACATTCATAATAATTATATATTAATGTTTGATAATCCACATTTTCTTGTGCATTAACAATTGAATTATCAGCTACATTAAAAATTTGAATCATAATAGTAACAAGTAATAAAAATGCTATAACCTTCTTTTTCATAAAATACCACCTTTCCAAAATAGTTTCATTGCAACAACATTATATAATAGCACTCCCCCTTTCTTAAATCATACATTCAATCAGCACAACTACTCCATCATTCCACCTTGCAATCCTGCCATTATATATTTCATCAGCTTCCTGCTGTGAAACAAGCGACTGACCGTGGTTTGCTGACCTTTCCGCTGACTCTTCAGAAGCATAATAATCAACCTTGCATTCATCTACAACATTTTTCGTGCCTGAAGAGAAATCATAAACCGTGAACCTCTCAATACCATCACCCTGCCATACACCCTTTATTCCGTCCATGATATAATAATTACCATTCGCTGAAACTATCGAAACAAATCCATTTTGTGAGTGGCTGTTTCCAACCTCTTTTGTATACAAAATCTGACCTGTAATGCCATCTTTGACTGTCACTGTAACATATTTTCTTGTATCCTTAAGTGCCTCATCGACATTGTTGATATCAGCAGCATATCCGTATACCTCCATCGATACAACATCATCAACACCGTCATGTGTCAGGTCATATTTGTATTCCGTGACGAGGTAATTCTGCATTTTATTATTGTCCTTTTGAGTATCAGTCTCAATTCCGCTTTCCGACAATTTACTACTGCCCTTAACACTTCCGCCTCCAAATGCCAGAACAGTAACAGCCACAACAATCATTATGAGTACAAATGCTGCACTTTTGTATGTTTTCCTACTGCCAGCAATTCTTTCAATCCGCTTCTTAAGTTCGCGGTAACCAGAGGACGCTCCTGATAAAAGATATATATCCGATAATCTGCCGGAATGTCTGGCGGCAGCATTTAACAGCACCTCACCATATTTCTGTCTCTCCCTTGCACTGCAATTTCTTATAACCGCTTCATCACAGAATAATTCGCAATCCTCTTTGTGAAAATGTGCTGCCACCCACACAAGCGGATTAAACCAGTATATACATACACACAACATTCTCACTAACGCCCACCAGTTGTCTCTGTGTCTGTAGTGAGTCAGCTCATGGCTTATAATAAATTCATTATACCCTGCATTATCATTAACATAAACAGCCGGATGAACTACACCATACAGGCATGCTGAATTCACAGCATCAGTATTATAAATGTTAATTCTACCTCTTTTGCCTGCTAACTTTCTTGTTGACATAAGTCTGCCTGTAAATATGAGATTGCTCACAATTACAACAGCAAACATAACTACCATACCAGTCAGCCATATAATTCGGATATAATTTACAAGTTGCATATTCTTATCTGACTGCTCATGACTTGCTGACTGTGCATTGCCATCTGACATCACGCTGCTTCCTGTCTGTATATTACCATCCGCCTGTGCATTATTTGCTGCCTGCAGATTACTGTCCGACTGTGCACCGCTTCCTGCCTGCGAATCATCACCAATCTGTGAATCCGATACACTGCCCGATTTTTCCTGTACTTCGGTTGTTATGTCTCTGCCTTGAAGATTCATTACATTTTCAGTCAGATAATCAGTTACATTTACAACATTTCCAAATAACTGCACTGGTATAAGAAGCCGAATAGCAACTAACGCCCACAGTACACAGATTGCTCCGCTCTTTACTCTGCTGCCAAAAAATTTTCGCAAAATCATTACCACAACAATCATTATGCTTGATGTTATAACTACATTAATCAGCTTTCTCACCTGCCTTCTTCAATATAGCCTGCAACTCACTAATTTCATCTTTGCTAAGTTCATCAGACCTGACAAGCGCACTCATCATCATGTTAACCGAGCCCTTAAACACTCTGTCAATCAGACTCTTTGTCTCTGACAATGCCACATCCTCTTTCCTTACTAACGGATAATATTCCCTTGCCCTGCCGCCTTCATGGTAGGCAGCCAGTCCTTTGTCTACCATTCTTCCAAGCATTGTAACAACCGTACTTTTGCTCCAGCCAGTCTCCTCTTCAAGTATATGATACAACTGCATCATAGTATATGGCTGTTCCCATAGCTTCTCCATAATTGTCCATTCACTGTTATTTAAAGTCATCTCTGCCTCTCCTGTCGTTCTACATCTGTCAACCTAAAGATATCACTTTGTTTTACAAATGTCAACCTCTTTATTTTAAAAAACGGACTCTGGCAATAACCAGAATCCGCGCACTCCACATATTCAAAAAATATATATTATACAATAACATTTCGCTCTTCCCCAGCCATAAATGCCTTGATATTAAGATATATCTCGTCCATCAGGCGGGTTCTCGCCTCGTATGTCGCCCATGCAACATGAGGGGTAACGATAAGCTTGTTGCTGTCCTTAATTGTAAGAAGAGGATTGTCCTTAGCAACTGGCTCAGTGGTTATTACATCAAGTCCTGCCGCTGCAATCACGCCTTCGTTAAGCGCTCTTACAAGGTCTGCGTCATTAACAATCGGGCCACGTCCAAGATTCAGAAGAACTGCGCTGCTCTTCATCTTCTTAAGTGTCTCATAATTAAACAGATTTTCTGTATATTTGTTAAGCGGTGCATGAATTGACACGATGTCCGATTTCTTCAAAAATTCATCAAGCTCATATCTTTCGTATGGCACATCATAGCTGTGACCGCTTGCTGAATAGTATATTACATTACAGCCAAAGTCTGCCGCAATCTTAGCAACGCCTCTTCCTATATTGCCAAGTCCGACAATTCCCCATGTCTTTCCTGCCAGTTCGTGAAACACATTTGCAAAATGTGAGAAGCAAGGCCACTCTGCATACTCGCCGCTCTTTACGAAATCATCATAATATCTCATCTTCTCGACAAGATAAAATGCAAGTGCAAATGTGTGCTGTATAACTGACTGTGTTGAATATCCAGCAACATTGGCAACCCTTATTCCATGCGCTTTGGCATATTCTATATCAATATTGTTGTAGCCTGTAGCTGCCTCTGCCACCATCTTAAGATTAGGCGCGGCTGCCATGCACTCTGCGTTCATGTTAGTTTTATTAATAATAACGACATCAGGATTATGCTCTTTCATTCTTGCAACAGCTTCCTCATAAGAACTTAAGCTGTATGTCACAACTTCGCCAAGCCTGTTAAACTGCTCAAGCGAAATATCATCTCCGTATGTCATAGTTTCCAACATAAGTATCTTCATAATAATCCTCCGTTTCTGCACATTTTTGCATAATTATCGTACATTTTTAATAATTTCCCTGTACTGTTTATTTAGTTTCACAAGCTCCCTGTCTACATTTTTTAGTAAAAAAAGTCGTCCTGCACCTTTCATTTTCTTAAATGGTTTTACAGTCAGCCTGCTATGTATATCGACATTTCCGCTGTCATCATCTGCATAATTTCTGATTGCTATTAATACAGTCTGCATATAAACCTCCCAAAAGACATTGAATACTACCGCATTATACAACTTAATTAAAGCAGATATTGTCGAACCACCGTCTGATTAAATATTTGCAACAAGTTCCTTCATAACTTTGACATTGTTAGCAATTGCGAGCTTTTCAAATGCAGGGTAATCCATTGTTGCACTGTCATCAGCCTTATCTGATATAGTTCTTAATATTACAAATGGAACTTTATTAAGGTAAGAAACCTGTGCTATCGCTGCTCCCTCCATCTCTGTACAGAAGCCATCGAAATTGCTGCTGATTCTCTCCTTAACAGCCTTATCTGATATGAACTGGTCGCCGCTTACAACTCTGCCGACATGTACTCCAATTTCCGGAACTGCATTTTTACAAGCCTGGCCAGCAAGTTTAATAAGTCTTTCGTCTGCTGCAAATGAAAGTGTATCCATTCTTGGAATCTGTCCTAAAGGATATCCAAATCCTGTCGCATCCATGTCATGATGAAGAACATCTGATGAAATAACAACATCTGCAATATCAATCTCTGCCTTAAGTGAACCAGCGATTCCTGTATTAATAATGTAGTCTGCTTTGAAGTCATCGACAAGAATCTGTGTGCATGCCGCAGCATTAACCTTACCAATTCCGCTTCTTACAATAACAACATCTTTCCCGGCAAGCTTTCCTGCTTTAAATGTCATGCATGCCTTAGTTTCCTCGCGGGTAATCTCCATTACCTCAACAAGCTGTTCTACTTCTTCGTCCATTGCACCAATAATACCTATCATAAATCCTCCTTATATATCCATTTCAAACTGCATACATTATAATTGAACATTTGCAATAAAACAACTTATGCTTTTTCATATCTTCCAAAGGTGTTATAATATAGTCAGGTATGTATCAGAAGCTGTGTGAGCAAATGATAAATTAGCACAGAGCACGCTTGCGCTGCTTGTCGTTCGTAGCGGTACTAAGCTTGCTATAAGCAGATATCTGCGATATCTGTTTACAGCGCGCTAAGTGCCGACGACTCCAAAGCACTCTGTGCCACTTTATCATTTGCTCACACAGACACATACATCCCTCACCCAATTATATATAAGCAGAAAGATTAGTGTAAATAATATATTTTTACACTATGTGCCTAAAACAGCACAAGAATGGAGGATTAATATGAAATTCAAGACATCAGGCGTATGTTCACGTGCAATAGATTTTGATGTTGTTGATGGAAAGGTTGTTAATGTGCATTTCACTGGCGGATGTGCCGGCAATACTCAGGGCGTTGCTGCTCTTATCGAGGGCATGGACATTGACGAAGCTATCAAAAGAATGGACGGTATCAAATGTGGCTATAAAGACACATCATGTCCTGACCAGCTTGCTAAAGCCTTAAAGGAATATAAGAAAGATAATGAATAGTGTCGCGCGATTTAAAAGAGTTTATGTCGAGATAACAAGCAGCTGCAACCTGCACTGTTCTTTCTGTCAGGAAACTCTGAGAAAACCACATTTTATGAGTGTGGACGAATTCCGCACAGTGATTGAAAGAATCGGACATTATACTAATTACATTTATCTTCATGTTAAAGGTGAGCCGCTTCTGCATCCACAGCTTGGTGAAATTCTTAAGATATGTCAGGACGCTGATATGACAGTAAATCTTACTACCAATGCCACTCTTATTAAAGAGAAGCTTCCCGTTTTACTGGAGTATCCTGTGCATCAGATTAATGTGTCGCTTCACAGTGCTGACGATAACGACTGCATTGACATGGATTCTTATATTCATAATCTTTTTGAATCCTGCGAAACGCTTCTTGATAAGACTGACACTGAGATTTCACTAAGACTCTGGAATACTAAGAAAGAGCCATTTCTGTTTGGTGAGAAGAACTGCACAATCAAGAGACATCTTTATATAAATGTTCAGTCTCCGTTTGAATGGCCTGATGTGAACAGCACTTATTGTAATGAGCGCGGATTCTGTCAGGGACTCCGCCAGCATATGGCTATTCTGTGTGACGGCACTGTCGTTCCGTGCTGTCTTGACGGTAATGGAGTGATGGCTCTTGGCAATATTCTTGATTCAACACTTGAGGAAATCCTTTCAATCCCACGAAGCGTTGCATTTATGGAAGGATTCAAGAAAAAGACTGCGGTCGAACCGCTCTGTATGCATTGCAGCTTTAAGGAAAGATTTGCTCATAAAATGTAATGATACATTTGAACAAATCGGACATTTTATTATATTTTCAGGAGAATGACCTATGAAAAAAATAGTACTTACCGGTGGTGGTACTGCCGGACATGTAACACCTAATATTGCCCTGCTTCCAAGCCTTAAGGAAGCCGGCTACGAGGTTTTCTATATCGGTTCATATACCGGTATTGAGAAAACTCTTATTGAAGATCTTGGAATTCCTTATTATGGTATTTCATCCGGCAAATTAAGAAGATACAGAAGTCTTAAGAATCTGTCTGATCCATTCCGTGTGCTTCATGGACTTTTTCAGGCTAAGAGACTTATGAAAAAAATCAAACCTGATATCGTATTTTCTAAGGGAGGCTTCGTGTCTGTACCTGTTGTTCTTGCCGCCGGAAGCCGTCATATTCCAGTAATTATCCACGAATCTGATATGACACCCGGCCTTGCCAACAAGATTGCTATGAGAAAAGCAACTAAAATATGCTGCAATTTCCCAGAGACACTCAAGTACCTTCCTGAAGGAAAAGCTGTTCTTACAGGTTCTCCTATCAGACAGGAGCTTTTGCTTGGCAATAAAGCAGCCGGACTTGACCTTTGCAACTTCACAACTGACAAACCTATTATTCTTGTTGTCGGCGGAAGTACTGGCGCTGTCCATGTAAATGAGGCTGTAAGAAGCATTTTACCTGAGCTTCTTAAGGATTTTCAGGTTGTTCACCTGTGTGGAAAAGGCAAGATGGACGAATCACTCAATGGAACTCCCGGCTATGTCCAGTTCGAGTACATAAGCGAGCAGATGCGTGACCTTTTCGCAATCAGTTCTATCGTTATCTCGCGTGCAGGTGCCAATGCCATATGTGAGCTGCTTGCTCTCAAGAAACCTAATCTTCTGATTCCGCTTTCTGCTAATGCAAGCCGCGGCGACCAGATTCTTAATGCCAATTCTTTCAAGGAGCATGGTTATTCAATGGTTCTTACAGAAGAGGATATGAATAAAGATACTTTACTTGCCGCTGTCCGCAAGCTTTACGCTGACAGACACCAGTACATCATTAATATGGAAAAAAGTGAGCAGCAGGATTCTATTGACAAAATTATGAATTTAATTAAAGATAATAGTAAATAATAATCCGGAGGTGATTTTATGGGCGCTGTTAAACATAGCCGTCAGCGTGACGCTATCAAAACATTTCTTATGTCACGCAAAGACCACCCAACTGCCGATGTTGTATACACATTTGTCAAAAATGATTTTCCAAGCATAAGTCTTGGCACAGTTTATAGAAACCTTTCTTTTCTTGTGGAGCATGGCGAAGCCGTCACTGTTCCATGTGAGGACGGATTTGTGCATTATGATGCCAACACTGCACCACATCTGCATTTTCAGTGCAGAAAGTGCAAATGTTTAATTGATATCACCAATCCATCTGATAATGAAATCCTTGAAAATCTCGGGGCTAATGTGGCATCACATTTTCCGGGCAAAATCGAGGCTGGTTCAGTATGCTTCTATGGATTATGTGAAAAATGTGCTTCGGAAAATTAATATTTTTATAAGTCAGCAAAGCAAAATAGGAATCATTCCTATTTTTGTTGACAAACTGATTTATTTCTGTTATATTCTAGTTACGAACTGATGAAACATTTTCAGAAGTTCCGATAAGTAAAGTTCAGGCTTATGCCTGTTATGTTTATAAACGAAAGGAGATTATTATTATGAAGTATGTATGTACAGTTTGTGGTTATGTTTATGAAGGAGAATCTCTTCCAGCAGATTTCGTCTGTCCAGTATGTAAGGCTCCAGCAAGTAAGTTTGCTGCACAGACAGGTGAGAGAGAATGGGCTGCTGAGCATGTTGTTGGTGTAGCTAAGGGTGTAAGCGAGGATATCGTTGCTGACCTCAGAGCTAACTTTGAAGGTGAATGTTCAGAAGTTGGTATGTACCTTGCTATGGCAAGAGTTGCTCACAGAGAGGGTTATCCAGAAATCGGTCTTTACTATGAGAAGGCTGCATGGGAAGAAGCTGAGCATGCTGCTAAATTCGCTGAACTCCTCGGCGAGGTTGTAACAGACAGCACTAAGAAGAATCTTGAGATGAGAGTTGAAGCTGAGAACGGCGCAACAGCAGGTAAGACTGACCTTGCTAAGAGAGCTAAAGCTGCTAACCTTGACGCAATCCACGATACAGTTCATGAGATGGCTAGAGACGAGGCTAGACATGGTAAGGCATTCGAGGGACTTCTTAAGAGATACTTTGGTTAATTGTAACCTTAATAGAATCGCATAATATAAGGATTCAAAGAGGAATAAGTTTTTGGGCTTATTCCTCTTTTTAATTGTGGTTTTCTGAATATATAATTGTCCGAAAACTGTCCTTTTATGTTTTTCGCAAAATAAATATAACTAAAACTGTCCTTTTAAAAATTGTCCGAACATAATTGATATTATAATAAATCCCTCGCCTGCCTGACTATATTATTAAGTGTTTTTCTCATTGTATCATAATTATCTTTATATGCTTCTTTGGTTTAGTGATACATTTATATATCACTAATGATGTTTAATTGTAATATATTTGTCATTTAACTGCCAATCTATAATTAATTAATATTGGGAGGTGATTATCATGGCAAAAGAACCATTAATAATAAAAAAGCGTGGCGAAGATGGAAACAAACTTATATCAGTCAGAATCAAGGAAGACACATTAGAAGCACTCGATAAACTTGCTTCTGAATCTAATTATTCAAGAAATGAACTGATAAATATAATTTTAAAATATGGAATCGATAATATAAAAATCGAATAGTTTGAATCTAGCGCATAAAAATGCCATAAGACAAATACTTTTTCAGTATTTGCCCTATGGCTGTTTTTTAATTATATTTGCGTTTCATAATTGTTGAAACAGAAATTCCTGATACGCCAAGCATTAATAACCATATATAAATATGCATGTTATCACCTGTCTGTGGTGCGCTGTTTCCAGACACATTTTCAGTCGTTTTATCTTCTGTTGTATCTGAAGCTGCAGCTTCTGTCTTATCTTCTGTTGCTGGCTCGTCAGTATTATCATTATCCTTTGGAGTATCTATAACTTCACTATCAAGTACCGGAATAGTCTTTACATCTTTGTTGCCACAGTAAATGCAAACTGCTTCCTTCTGACCTTCTGATGTTGATGTAGGCTCTTTAACAACAACATACTCGCCATACTTATGACCTGTTGCTGCTATGCTCTCTGTCTTCTTATCATTACAGTTCTTGCATGTAAATGTCTTTACCCCTGCTTCTGTACAGGTTGCCTTCTTTGTAACAACACCTTCGTCATATGCGTGGCCTGTTGCTGCTATGCTCTCTGTTTTCTTATCATTGCAGTTCTTGCATGTATATGTTTTTACACCTGCTTCTGTACAGGTTGCCTTCTTTGTAACGACACCATCATCATATGCATGGCCTGTTGCCTTGATAACATCAGTTGTAATAACTTCTCCACAATCCTTGCATGTTATTGTCTGTTTTCCATCTTCTGTACAAGTTGCCGGAATTATTGTAAGCTCAGTATTTTTATGTGTACACTCTGTTTTATTAATCAGATTATCAAAGCCTATGTCCTCAAGGAATAATTCGCCCTTTAGGAGCATTAACTGTGCCCCTGAAATAGCTCCTCCAAGCATTGAATTACACATTTTCTGCATATCATCATCATCCATTACAGAAGATGAACCCATTGTTCTGGTAAATACATATGTAGTCTCATTTAATACGAATTCTGACGGTTTAAATACATTTGTTGTTGCATTTAAACTTTTTCTATTAGCGAAATTTACATAAGTAAATGATGGCTGTGATACAACTGTTTTAGACTTCATATTGTACGAAAATCTCATTGTAGCTTTAATTCCTGTAAAATCTGAATCCCCATAATCCATCATAAATAGAAGTACATCAGGATTACTTGTTTTATAATATAATTCTGTTGTAGCTACCTTTCCATTGTCTCGTGTTTCTGTTTCTGATATGGAGTATGTAGAACTTGAACTTGAATATGTTCCGTTGCTCTTTATATAGTCCCTTATTTTTTGCGACGCACTATCATCACTTGCTACTGCTGAAAGTGAGAAATTCTGCAGAACAAAGACTGATGAAATCAATACTATTGTACATATAGCCAAAATTGTCTTTAACTTTTTCATACTGCCTCCTGTTTTACGCTTTGTCAAATATTATCATGCCACCAGTCAACTCCTGATTTCCGCACAATAATACAAGCTGAATAAATGTAATTTACATGTGCCGGTTTTTCTTATCTCCCATCATCCCCTTCTTTTGTATTACACATGTATATCACTTTGTATATATTATTGTATTATACTGAATAAACATTTGTCAACTTAAATAAATAATAAAGTTTATTTCTGTTATTTCTGTCGCCCTTCTCCTTGAATTCGACAACCTTAAATAGTATAATTTTGTTATGATTTATTGTGTAATTAAATATTTGTAGAGAAGGAGATATGGATTATGGTTTCATGGAACAATTTAGACACACTTTCATCTTACAAGGAGTTAGCAGATGTTAAGCCAGCCTGTCTTACAGAGGTTATGTCTGGTGATAATGGCGCAGAACGCGTTAAGAATTACAGCATACCTATGGCTGCCGGCCTTTCATATAACTACGCATCTAAGCAGGTTGATGAAAATGTGCTTGCTGCACTTGAAAAGCTCGCTAATGAGGCTCAGCTTGCAGACAAGTTTAAGGCTTTATATAACGGAGAAGTTGTTAACACTGGTGAGAAGAGACTTGTTCTCCATCACATGACAAGAGGACAGTTAGGTGACGCAGTTGAAGCTGATGGCGTTGATAAGAGAACATTTTACAAGACACAGCAGGAAAGAATTGCAGAATTTGCTAACAAGGTACATAATGGTGAGATTACTAATGCAGCCGGCGAGAAGTTCACAACTGTTGTCCAGATCGGTATCGGCGGAAGCGACCTCGGTCCCCGTGCAATGTACATAGCACTTGAGAACTGGGCTAAGAAGAACGATGCATTTAAGATGGAAGCTAAGTTCATCAGCAATGTTGATCCCGATGACGCTGCCGCAGTGCTTGCTTCTACTGATGTTGCACATTCTATATTCGTACTTGTTTCCAAGTCAGGTACAACACTTGAGACTCTTACTAATGAATCATTTGTTAAGGATGCATTAAAGAAGGCAGGACTTGATCCTTCTAAGCATATGATTGCCGTAACAAGCGAGACTTCACCACTTGCCAAGAGTGATGATTATTTAGACGCATTTTTCATGGACGATTATATCGGCGGACGTTTTTCTTCAACTTCTTCAGTTGGCGGTGCAGTATTATCTCTCGCATTCGGACCTGAAGTATTTGCAGAATTCCTTGATGGTGCTGCAGAGGAGGACAAGTTATCAGCTAATCCTGATATGCGCAAGAACCCTGAGATGTTAGATGCCCTTATCGGTGTATACGAAAGAAATGTATTAGGTTATCCTTGTACAGCCGTTCTTCCATATTCACAGGCTTTAAGCCGTTTCCCTGCTCATCTTCAGCAGCTTGATATGGAATCTAACGGTAAGTCTGTAAACAGATTCGGTGAGCCGGTTACTTACCCTACAGGTCCTGTGATCTTTGGTGAACCGGGAACTAACGGACAGCACTCATTCTATCAGCTTCTTCATCAGGGAACTGATATTGTACCTTTACAGTTCATTGGATTTAAGAATAACCAGTTAGAAACCGATGTTACAATTCAGGACAGCACAAGCCAGCAGAAGCTTTGTGCAAATGTTGCTGCTCAGATTGTCGCATTTGCATGTGGAAAGTCAGATGAGAACCTTAACAAGAACTTCAAGGGTGGAAGACCTTCAAGCATTATTATCGGAGACAAGCTTACTCCTAAGACACTTGGTGCTTTACTTGCTCACTTCGAGAACAAGATTATGTTCCAGGGATTCGTATGGAACATCAACAGCTTCGACCAGGAAGGTGTTCAGCTTGGTAAAGTACTTGCCAAGAAGGTACTTGCTCATGATACAGATGGTGCTTTAAAAGTATATAGTGATTTACTTAATATATAATGAAAATGTCAGGGACTTAAGTTTCATTAAGTCCCTGACTATTATTTTTCTAACACACTTATTCTTTTTTCTAACAATTCTTTTCTAACAATTCTACAAAACCATTCTTTAAATGTTCTGGCAATAATGACTGCATACACATAGGCAGTCCTTAAAATCTCCATTATTATTCCCTCTTCTATAAACTTGTCCTTTAAACCCACTATTTCATTAATTTTCACAATTTAGTAGGTCTTTTTTACATCGTTAGTTGATTTATAATGCTTCTTTTCTACTTAAATGCCTACTAATTCATCACATTTCACAATATTAGTAGGTCTTTTTCTTATATGTCTATAATGCTAGAAGTCAAGTCCAAATTTGTGTGTAAATTCATCTTTCAGTTATGTGGTTTTATCTAC
>OGLN01000968.1_pt1 | contig 22108 bp, 21 predicted proteins | sample 1572641 | NCBI WGS metagenome assembly OGLN01 (sample SAMEA2581903, study PRJEB24529) | metagenome | biome: Human gut stool | place: China | collected 2011
GTCAAACGTGAGTTCATTTCGTGATTTTATGTTTCCTCCTGCTGACCATCTTACATGCAAATGATCCACCTGAACTGTATACATGTGTCCGACTTTGTATACATCTTCCTGTGTTTCATCCCACCACCGTCTTACAAGTTTAAGATCAGATCTTCGTGTAACCTTTGAAATTACAACACCTTCACCGGGATTGTTTTTTGTATTATTTCTTCCACCTTTGGATTCAATCATTAATCCATTGCCAACGTAAACAGCGCAATGAGTGATTTTATTTGTTGAAGAACCAAAGAAAAGGCAGTCACCCGGTTCCTGCATTCCAATAGGAATGTTTTTACCTATTTTAGAAAAACCCTGTGCTGTCAATCTTTGTACTTCGTAACCTGCATTATTTGATGCCACATATAAAGCTCCGGAGCAGTCATAGCCTCCCTCCATCATGTTTTCTCCACCCCAGACATAAGGTTTTCCTAACAATTTTTTAAAACTGTCAATCAATTCATTAGGTTTCATTTTCCAGCCTCCATCATGTTTTCCTAACAATTTTTTTAAAACTGTCAATCAATTCATTAGGTTTCATTTTTCCAGCCTCTCAATCAATGTATTCATTTTTTCAAGAGCAACTGTGTTATTTTTAATAACTTCACTGAGAGTGTCAACTTCATTTTTATGCTGCTCATTCAGCTTATCAACTCTTGAATTTGTCTGATCGTACATGTACTTAACAAAGTATGCCATTACACAACAGGCAACGATTGGAAAAACATAGTTTCCTAAAATGGTAAGTAAAGTGTCAGTCATTGCTTATTTCCCCTCTCCCATTACGTAAAGGATTCCGTTGTGTGTATAGTTATTCCAGTAGTTTTTTCTGGAATGAACATACATGTTCCAATAACCACCAGCACTGTTAAAAGGCGTTGTGTCAGCATAATCAAACTGATACTGTACACCCATTGCTCTACGATCATACAGTACTCCAAGTACATAAGGCAAATTGACTTCTGTTTCTGCCTGTTTTGCATGACCAGTTGAAACGTCCAAAATTGACGGTGTAATCTGGATTGCACTTGGTTCATCGGCTGATTGCCACCAGTTTACCAATTCTTTATTTTCGATTCTAAGCTCTTTGTCATCAAACACCCACGGTAACACCTGAGTTGTAGAATCAATCCAGAACTCAGAAAGCATCAGCAATCGCTGATTCTCTTTGCGTGTGAATCTCATAATCGGATTGTACCCTGTAATGTTAGCATGATACTTTGCAGATCTCTCTGTAAGTTTTTCAGAATCCAGTTTGATTCTGGCAATTACAAATGCCATGAAGTCTTTTTTGTAGGTGGAAGACCGCATACCAGCATGGGATGCTTATGTTTTGTGTTAAATTCTGCTGTGAGGTCGACTTCTTCTCCCATGCTGGAAAGACCTGCCATATAATTTAGCATAGTTGCACGTCTCCCTGATTCACGATCTGTTTCAATATCATTCCGAAATTCAATCATTACTGCCTCGTAGAAGCGCATAAATTCTGCTTCACTTGTAAAAGCCTGTGCAATCTGATCGCGAAATCTTGTGATATGACGTTGCAAAACTTTTGTACCGTAAAATTTTAACTCAAGCACTTTTGGCTTGTTAATTTTATACATATCAACAGAATTTCCATCGTCCAACTGTGCAGGATTGAGATCTGTGTTCCAATCCTGTGAGGCTTCTGCATCCTGTGTCAGTGCTGTGATCTCACGTGTGATTGCACCCCACTGTCCGGAAGTCTGCTCAACTGCTACCAATTTTCCAGTGTATTTTTCATTTCTTAGAATATACCGTATGGATGACGAATCCCATTGTACCTTTCCATTTTTACACGGTATCTTATGTACGCATAATGCTTCTGCAATTTTCTCGGTGCTGTTGCCCGCAAGGAATTCAGAGAAGATTTTCTGCACAATAGCTGCTTCCGCATCATTGATCTGAATCTGCTTGTTGACCAGCCTGTAACCATATGGGAGGTAAGAGGGAATGAATGTGCCATCCTGCATTCTTTTTTGGACGCCCCATTTGACATTCCCCGAGATGGACTCGCTTTGTTTCTGCGCCAGTGATGCCATAATCGCCGTGACCATCTCGCTGGACACTCTGGCCGTGTCGATGCCCTGCTCCTCGAACAGAACGCTCACGCCAAGCTCCTTGAGTTCCCGGACGGCTGCGAGGCAGTCCTTCGTGTTCCGGGCGAAGCGCGAGATGGACTTGACCAGAATGCGGTCGATCTTTCCCTTGCGGCAGTCTGCCATCATGCGCTTGAAGTCCTCGCGCTTGTCAACAGAAGTTCCAGTAATGCCGGAATCCGCGTAGATATCGACCATTTCCCAATCCGGGTTGCCGGAAATGAGTTCGGAGTAATACTGATTCTGCGCGCGGTAGGAGTTGAGCTGATCCTCGCTGGAGGAGCTGACGCGGGCGTAGGCCGCGACGCGCAGCTTCCGCGCTACGATCTCGTCGTGCGCGGGAATGATAATTACGCGGTTTTTCTGCTCTAAGGCAAGTGTGCCGTTTGTCTGCGCTTGCGTTGCCATTGCGTTTCCTCCCTTCTGTAGCAACACACATTACCACAACATTTTCAAAATAGCTATGACCAAAACGGAGAAAAATCAAGGGTAAATGGTCAGATTTGCACCAAGCTCGACTGCGATCCTGCGGGCGATTTTTCGGACTTCACGTTCCGAGAAGCCGATTGCCCGGAGCGCTTTTAAGAGCTGACAGATGCCTAAAAAATCGATGTCCGGATTCATAAGATTCTCCTTTAGCCACGGGGCAACTCTGCAAAGCGCAGAGCTGCCCCTGCTTTTGAAATTCTGATCGTTTGCCCGTATTCGACACTACTTCCCAGGGCGAGGGCAGCGAGTTGAACGGCGGCTGGCGCCGCGCACGGGCTTTGCACCCCTCCGAGGATCTCTCCGAGCTGCCCCCATTGCGTGAAGCTGTGGCTGGGCAGGAGTACCATTATCTGCGGACAAGATCATTGCGAGGCAGCTTGCCAAAGCTGCTTTTGGATGGATGGGTACCGCTCGTCACCTTCTTGGGCCGTCTTTATGCAGAAGTAATATCTTCCGCACAGGTGGTCTTCGCGCATCCTCCGCATCGCTGTTCCTTTTCAGGCTCATCCGCTTGATGTCATTCAGTCGCTGGCTATGTACTTTTCAAGCTGCACGAGGCGGACTGAAAATGTCCCCTCAATGCATAGGCCACGGGAACGGCTTTTTTATAAGGTCGTTTGAAAAATTTTTTTAATTTTTTTCATACGGATAGCAACTGCTGCCTGGGTACACCCCCATCTTCGCGCAAGCTCTTCTTGACCATGTCCCTCAAGTGTGACATAGGTAAGTAATTCCAAGTCCTTTTTGTTTAATTTCATAATGGCGCGAAGTAATCGCGCATCCTCCAATGTGTCAATCCATGCATAACGGCCTGGAAATGCACTTTCATCAAAAGAAGCTGAAAGCGCCTCGTTTTTCCGAAACAGCGCAGACCGGCGTTCATCGTCTGGACTGTCAATTTCCAGTGGCGGCATTTGTGTCGCCCTGCGCTCATAAGCGCGGTTACGACAGAAGCAGTACCAGTCGTATTCATAAATCTTCTGTATTGCCGCTTCACTCATACCGGCATCTGTATATTCTTTTCGAAGGCGCAGCCATTCACGGTCAAATTTTGCTTTTTCCTGTGCGCAGTTGAATCCCATTACGGATTCCTCCAATCTTTTGAAATTTTGAGAAAGCCAAAATTTCAAAAGCGGAGGCGCGCGAGGCTGGTAAAAAACGGCCAATGGCGCAGTTCTGTTATCAAAAACAAACCTGCGCCATTGGCCGCTGTAAAAAAATACGAAGCAAACCATCTTGTCTTGAGAAAATAGCCGCATCTTGCTGCAGCCCATTTTGTTTTACAATATGGTTAGCCGCTTACCTTTCGTGTCAAGAAATTGAGTCTGTTAACTGTAAGTATATAGTCACGGGTAGTCTGCCTACCTATTTTTCCTTCATCCCTTTGCTTTTTCTCAATAGCGCCTCGACTATAGCCATTCGCTGACGCTATCAGGAGAGTCCTCAAATAAGAACGCCACGCTTTGTAATGTTTGTATGAAGCAGTGTCTCTCCAATGCATGATTCTCTGGGAATAAGGATTAGCGTTGAAGAGAAGTGCAGTGCAATTTTCGCAAGCAGCGGAAATCGCTTGCTGCAACGAGCGGAGAAAGTGCAACGTGTAAACGCCCCTTGAACCAACAGGGATTCTGCTCCTTCTCTTTATACGGTGTCTTCATAATCTCATAGCAGTTTGATTTTACATTCACGGCAGCAAATGCGTTATCTGAGGCGTCTCTACAGCTCAAGGGGCATTTTATACGTCAGCGTCAATTGCCCACTGGCATTCTCATAGGCATCGCCGTATGTAAAGCCGCAGCCCATGGAGCCTGGAAGCACGGATTTTCTAAAAATGTCCATCTCCTTGTAGGGCGAACGACTGATCCGTTCTTCAATGGCGGATGTTGTCTTGGCCGAGCCGCGGGACAGGGTCAGCGTCGGAGACAGCTTCACCAGCATATTGCTTCCAAACACCAGCGCCACTGTCACCGGGAAAAACTTGCTGACGCGGCGGCGCGGCCATGCAGCACAGCTACTGCACGGATATTCCTTGGGGCGAAGCCCAACCCGGCGATCTGGTCTTTTATCCGGATGATTCCCACGTCGGCATCGCTGGAGGCACAGACGCAGACGGCAATCTGCTGATCGTCCATTGCAGCGGCGGTGCGAACGGCGTGGTTATTACTGGTTCGGCGGGATTTACAGCAGTGGCAAGTCCGAATTTGTTTAAAGCATAAAATCTACGGTGAGACACATTGCACAAAGCAATGTATCCCACCGGAAGAACCATGCTGCCCGTTCTGACAGGACGTACGTTTTTTTGCAACAATGCACGTCTGAGTCACAGCTAGTACAAATCTCCATCTATCACTTCAAATAGATCCATCCCAGCGATTTCTTCATGCGAAAGTATGTTCTCAAGTACATAGCTATCTTCATTAAAATATAGAATCTACTGAAAGAACGTCTCATAACAAACTACGTTTTCCGTTTGATCTATCTGCGCTTCCGTGTCAGTTGCGTTTCCATTTGATGCAGCCACAGCAGGTGACAGTGCCGACAGCAGGAAAACTAAAAACAAAATATCGTTGCTTTGTTTTCATTTTTTCCTCCTGCTTTATGCGATGGAATTCTTATAGCTTATTCCCTCAATCCCTCCGGCTCCATTTGCGTTACGATCACGGCCTGTGTCGCAGCAATCGCTTCCTGCCACTGCTCGGTTCCGGGCGGGCAGGCCACATACAGAAGCGCCCCCTCCGGCTGCAGCGGCAGGTTGTGCCAGATGTTCGATATTGCAAACGGCAGCGGGGCCTTGACAGTGGCGCGGAGCTGATACAGCCCGCTGCCTTCTTCAAATCGGACGCCATACTTAGACGGACAGACGTAACCGTCCGCGCTCCAGCCGCGATCTATACACACGTCATCCAGCTTGACCCACGCATCGCTTCCCTCCGGCGCGATGGAGAACTCGTACCAGCCCACGTTGTCCGCGCCAAAGTAGAATTCCAGATCTCCGCAGACGCTTTCTCCAACAGGGGCGTCTGCGTTTGCGCTCAGGGCGGTGGTGCCGCATTTCTGACGGCGTCCCTCCGGCCAGTTTTTCGGGCATTCGCCGCAGCGGGCGAAGCTTTCCACCAGCAGCAGTTCTTCCCCCGCGCACCAGGCAGACTGCCACGCCGCTGATCCCGGCTGCCTGTACACCCGAAGCAGGGTGTGATCGTCCGTGATGCAAATGTCGTGCCATGTGGCCGTGACTTTGTTGGTTTCTTCCCGGCGAAGCTGATAGCGTGTACCTTCCGCGTCTGCGTCAAGGGGAACGCAAAGCAGACGGTAGCCTTCGCCGTGGATTTTCTCGTTTTCACACAGGCCATCGCTTGCCTCCGCGCTCACGGTAATCCAATCCTCGCAGCCCTCCGGGGCAAGGAAATAGCTGGCCGCATCCTCGTTCGGCAGGGCAACATAGCAGCAGTCGATGACCTCCGGCCCCGCTTCGGCGGGATCGCCCTCCTGGAAAAACCAGCTTTGCGGGCAGTCGGCGCAGCGCCGCATGGGCAGAAGCTCCGGCAGCTGCTTACCCGTCTTCGGGTCGCTTCCCACGACGAGCAGCGTTGTCTGATCCTTGATCTCAAGCGACCATAGCTCCTGCACCTCAGCGGGCGTCACCCCGACCGTCGTAGTCCTGAGCTGATAGCGTCCGTCTGCTTCATCCGCGAAGCGGAATCCGAACTTTGAAATATGCGAGAGCTGCTGATGCACCCGGCTGTGCTCCTCTGACTGGCCGCAGGTTCCCAGCCAGTGCGCCTCGTCGAGCTTCTGCCAATCGTCGCTGCCCTCGGGGGCGATGGAAAATTCATAATCGCCGATGTCCGCTGTGGCAAAGAAGAATACCAGATCGTAGTCCCCGTCGCTTTCAGGAGAGAGAAATGACGGATCTTCTGCCTGTTCCGGTTTGGCTGGGCGCGCTTGCGGCGCAGGCTGTGCCTCAGTGGGCTGCTCCACCCCTGGCGGTTGCTGCACAGCAATATCTAGCTGCGCACTACGACTTTGTTGATGGCAACCGCTCAGCATCAACACCGCAATCACAAGCAGCAGGAGACACATCACACTTTTTCGCTGCAGAGTAACGACTCCTATCATAGAACATACCTCGCGATCATTCTGTCTCATGACCTGTACTGGTCAATCCTGGCATATTTCCGTAATAGCCACAGACCAGACAAGTCCCCATACCACCGACTTGTGCGTAGTGACTTCCGTAAAGATAAGTCCCGCACGCTGTGCATGCTCCTCTGTGCTGCGTCGAGGAATATGGATTCCAGACATTCACATTATGCGGACAAATAATAAAATCCAAGTAGGGGAACGTTTGTGCAAATCCACTCCATGTCACATGTGAAATTGCTACAGTGCCGTTATCAGGCCAGTTTGCATGGTAGATGATAACGCCAGTGCTGTCTCTGCCAACCAAAATCATTGTATGCTCATCTGACGTGCTGCCGCTGTAGCTAACTCTGAGCAGCGTTCCAAGAACAAAAGACTGAAGTTTGTTCTTTATTTGCGTTTGAGTATAGTTTCCGATATACTCAAAACCCTGAGAGCATTTTGCACCACTGCTTCCAAATAAGTAGTCATAGATATAGAGCCCAAATCCGTGGCATTGCGAACCTGTACCAAAACTCGTGCTGGTTGATCCACTATATGTGCCGCCTGCGGGATATTGCGCGTTAGGAATGCTTTTTCCGTTTATGGTGGTTGTATAGTTTGACTGATCTGTGAGGCCAACACTTGTTGCCGCAATGTAAAATGTGTTCGGGTCACGGATGGCTCGAACTGCGCCTGTGGTCAAATCAAAGTACTCATACGTGCCCTCCCATGACAGCTCATATTCATCCTTGCACAATGCGTTAGGGCACGCGACCATAGTCGGTTTTTCACTGCCAATCATGACGCCTTTGTTCTGATACGGTATAGCAAATTCAATCTGGTATTCTGGCACGTACTCTGCAACATATTCTTGTTGCGAGTCATCAACGCTGGCAATCTTGTTCTGCGTAGAAATAAAGATAGCTCGGTTGCCGATAGCCTGAACATCATCGGCTTCGCTCAACGTTTCACCTGTTAAGTGAATCTTCGCGCTGTCTGTTTCTTCATGAGCATAGGCAAATGCCGATAAGAGCATCGCTACAACCAAAAGCAGGGCAAAAATACGGATTTTCTTTTTCATAGTTGTCCTTCCTTTCATGGCATTCATTTGGTTCCATATTTTCCATTAGATACTGATTGATTAGTCTGTTTCGGGACTACGTCTTCTTTGTTTTGCCTGAGGAACACTGCATTCTGTCAGTGCGTAATCCAAAAGGTTATTTTTTTAGGCCTTCGTCTTCGAGGACGCAACATCCATGTGAAAAATCAGGCCCGCAGGGCTGGTGCGTGATCTGTATGTCAATAATCCGGTCGGGCTGTTTGGGGAACGTGAGCTGCGTCAGTTCCTGCGTGTCCAGCGCATAGCGGTAAACGTTCCAGATTGTCTTGCCCTCCGCCTGGCCGACGAAATACAGGGTATTGCCGTCCAAGGAAGGATAAAACATATGAACCTGCTGAATTCCGGGAATTGCCACATCCTCCACCTCCTGCGAGGTGATGTCCAGACGTTTGAGTGTGCGCTTTCCACTGACCATCTGTGGCTCTGTTGTCATCAGAATGGTGTTTTCATTCAGCCGTCGGGTCAGACAGATTTCAAAATCCTCCGTAAAAAACAGAGATGTGACATTCTCAAATGCTGCGTCGATCAAAGAAATTGTTTTAGGCCGGATATGTGTCTCCGCCGCGACGCGGTGTGTCCGCATTTCCGCATCCGAGCAAGTGAGGATCAAAAATTCGTCTGCGTAATCGTCATAGGAGAAGGATTGATGCCACGTATCGTCGTCGGCCTCATTTCGATAGGTAAACGTCTGACTGTCAAGGTCAAACCGGGCGGGCTGACAGGTTGTGCAGAACTCCCGAGCCACATTGGCATAGAGCGTGCCATCCACAAAGAGAAGATCATTAAACGCATTTTTTCCATCCGTCAGCCGCTGGACATTTCCTGTTTTCAAATCACACGAATATAGGTTGTCATATGTCTCGTCCGGGCGTGCAGACGCGTAGTAGACGATCTGGTGTTCAAAATCCACCGTATTGGCCGGATACACATATGGGCCGATTGGCGTCTTGAAGATTGCCCGAAACGCCTGCGACTGTTCATCGTAAGCATAGATGACTAGCTCCACGCCGTCATCCGTATTTTCGCCGTTGATGTTGTCTACCACAGTGACAAGCAGCGTCTCCACCAGTTCTGCGTCCGGGGCTTCCTCGGGCGTCGCGGTCTCTGGCGGCGTCGGTTTTTCCGCCCCGTCTTCCGGTTCAGCGGCAGAGGCGTCCATGTTGGACGTTTGTTCCGATGGACCTACCTCGTCCGGACGGTCAAGGTCGGTGTTTGCGCTACACGCCGTCAGTAGCAGCAGCATAAGAAGAATGGAAATCAATTGCTTTACTTTCATATCTCTCCTCCTGTTTCAAAAAGGGCAGGACATCCGCCTCTGCCGGGAGCAGGGGCGGATATCCTCTCTAAGCGTTTTTATCTGGAAGGGGCTGTTTGATCAGAAAACCGCTCGTGGTAATATCTCACATTATTTGCGTTATCTGTCGGCGCTCCATCCGGGGTTCCTGCAAGCTCGCGGATGTTGTCCTCGCCCCAAATGTCGATAATTGCATCGGGCAATGCGCCAACATCGGCCTGATAGTAGGTAAAGACCTCGTCGGTGTCCAAATTCCGAATCTGAACATTTTTGTCGCCCACTTTAGAATAATCATAGGCCATTTTGGTTGCGCAATCATATGGCTGCAACCGATTATTTCGGTTACCATATGTACCAATAAAATAAGTGGCTCGCCCTGTTCCAAGGAAGCTATCGCTCGAAGGACGATAGGTCAGCGTATTGTTGTGGCTTCCCCATGTCCAGGTTACATTGCCGTTGGCCTGATTAACGGAAGCTTTGGAAGCAGTTCCGCTTTCAACCGGAATATTGTGAATGGAATAACCGGAGGGTTCGTTCGGATCAGGATAATAGATATTGTTGATATCACCCGTAACAGCATCGTATACGACCTTCATTCCAGCATAAATGCGAATTGGTTCTGCCTGAATCACTTCTCCGCTCATAACAGCACGATATTGTTCCGTTGCAATTTCGTTTTCCAAACGAATCTGTGCTGCCTGCTCAGCAGCAGCCGTGACGGGGATGCTGGCAAGTCGGAGTTGGAAAAAATCAGTTACAGTTGCAGCATGCTCCGATGATTTGAGATATCCGCCCTGAACAACTTCCGGCTGAAGTTCATCATCATAAATGATAATCGAGCCGGGCTGCATTTTCTCCGGGACTGTTGCTTGCCCAGTGGGCTGCACGGAAGCCGCCGATGCGAAGCTGCAGGTGGCGCTGATTAGGAACATACAAACTAGGAGCAGGGAAACGACGCGTATTTTGTTTTTCATATTGATTTTCCTTTCTTCAATCTAACTTTTGTTCACATTCTAATCAGCCACTAATTAGGGCCTACTGAATGGGGTGAAAAACAGAAAAAACTCAGTAATATCAATGGATTGAGGCTCGTAACCAACAGATCCACTGCAAGCCTGTTTGTGCTTCGGTTGAAAATAATCTTGCAGATACCAAAGCCATCACAACAGACTATATTTTTACAGATGGGCAATGCTCCTGTAAATATCCGATATTCTGTTGATTTCAGCTTGTTTTACGGTTATTTTGACATATAATTTGCGATCTTCTCAAAATAGTCAGTCAGTAGACCCTAATTAACAGTCTGCATTGGAATCACGCCCTTCTCACTTTCCGTCCCGCACAATTTTGATTGACAATGCTCTTCATAAAGCGGCCACTCTTATAAAGACTCTCTGAGCCGGGCGATTTCGCCCAGCATTGTTTGCAATCGTCTGCTCGGCCGTTTGCCGCGCAGTCTTTCTTGTCTCTCCTACGGTTTAAGGTGTATCAGCTCACCCTGCATTTCTCAACCGTTCATGCAAAACTGCGGATGATTCCTGCAAAATTGCAAGAAAATGCTGCTGTTGCGACTATTTTTTTGCCTGCCGAGCTTGCATTCTTCCAGAAGCTAGCAGGATTCCCTCCGGGACAAGACTAACCGCAGCCACGCTTTCCAGCCCATGCAGGTTAAGAAGGTTGGCCAGCACCGCCGCCGCAACTAGCCCAACTAGAATCACGATTGAAATGCAGCTGTATTGTTTTTTCTGGTCGCTGTCCAATGGTTTTTCCGGCGAATCCAGCGGAGCAAACGCAACGATGTTAATTGCTCCAAATAAGATCATACAGCCAGTAATGACGTTGTTCGGCTGTTCCGCAAGTATCCGAATGATGCACGCTGAAAAAAGTATTGCAAATGCCGTTATCCTGCTTCGATTACCCGATTATATTTTCTTTTGCTATCCACTTAATTATGTTCATATCGTAGCATATGGGGACAATTAATTGAAAAATCTAAAGAATATTTCTGGTGGAAATAAAAATGCACTCCTTTGGATTATTCCGGCTATCTCTTGCGGAAAATATAATTATTCCGCAAGGAGTGGTTGACATGGACAAGAGAATTGCTACAATAATCGGAATGAATCTGCAGCGTTTGTGAACACAGTATGGATTAACCCAAGAACAGCTTGCTGAAAAGGTGGGTATCAGTACATCATTTTATGCAAATCTCGAACGCGGAAATAAAGGCGTCAGTATTTCAGTACTATATGACCTAGCAAATTGCCTGGGCGTAAGTGTGGATTATCTGATATACCCAAACCAAACTGATGCTCGCATCCGAAACATCGAGACACTCTTGAGGGATAAGCCCGAATCGTTTATAATCGCAGTAGAACGTTTGGTTCAACTTTGTATTGAAGAATTTTCAAAATCGGAATAAAAAGTGTTGAGCAAGACTCTTGGCCAAGAAGGATATAACATGAGTTTAAATCAAGAAGAAGAGGAATATATCGAGCGACTTTACCGGGAGATGTACACCCGTCTGTGTATCTACGCGATGAGTGCACTGGGAAGCAAGGCACTTGCTGAAGAAGTTGTACAAGATACTTTTCGAATTGCGTGTATTAAGCCAGATGGATTGATGAGCAGTAAAAATCCACGTGGTTGGCTCATCAATACACTTAAAAATGTGATTCGTAATAGACGGCGAACTGAGGCTAGACTTAGTAATGCACTACTTGCGGCGATGTCTGCGTATGAGCCGCAGGCAAGCACAACTGTGGAGACAACAGAATTCATTGTTGCCTACTCAGATGCTCTAGGAGAAGAAGATTTTCAGCTTCTTGTAAATATCGTTGTTCGTCGATATACTATGTTGGAAGCTGCGGAAGAATTGGGAATTACGGTTGAAGCCTGCAAAAAGCGTGTGCAACGTGCAAAAAAGAAGCTTCAAAAAATAATTGAGAAAGATTTTTAATGTATGTCCCCAACAAACCAATTGTGTACATATAAAAACAAAGGGGGTTCACAGAGATGTCGGAATCCAAAGAGCATTTTTATCGAGATTTTTCAAAGTTTGACAAGATGAGCACGGAGGAATTGAACGAAATTTTACGTCAGGACTCTCAACTCCCAGACGGCGAAGACTCCGATACTGATGCAATTTTATATATTATGGGGGTGATCGCAAAGCGCAATCAGGAACTGCCGTCATCTGATTTCGGGGATGTCAATCACGCTTGGAGTTCTTTTAACAAAAACTATCGTTTCGCTTCAAGCGAAGGACGCTCGCTCTTTGATTTTGATGATGAGCCACAGCTGAATGGTACTTCCGACAAAACGCAAATCCTCCGGCCCGCACCGCGTTCAAATACGCGTCCACGCAAATGGGTCCTTCGCACAGCCCGCATCCTTGCGGCAGTCATTGCCGTTCTGCTGGCAACCTCTCTAACCGCTTATGCATTTGGGCTTGACTTATGGGGAGCAATTGCCAACTGGACCAAAGAGACATTTGGTTTCAAGTCGTCAGAATATACGCAAACAGTCGCGCGTTCTTCCGCGAAAGAAATTCCGGCACCGTTGACCCCTATTGCCAATGAGATGGAAATACACGGCATACCTACAGCTATTTTGCCAAGCTATCTTCCTGATGGTTTTGTGGAAACGGATTTCCAGTACAATGCGGTAACTCAGCCTGTATCTTTTTATTGTCTCTTAGGGAATGGTGATTCTTCGATTACATTACTGTATACGGTGTTTTCCGAGAATCAGGATCATTTACTATATGAAAAGGATACCAATGATCCTGAACAGTACGAATACAACGGTACAGTGTACTATATCATGACAAACGATGGAGTTTATTTTGTGGCATGGACTGCGGGCAATATTGAATGCAATATAGTGGGCGTTGAGACTTATGATGAAATCATCAAAATCATACAATCGATAGGAGAATAATATGCGCAAACGAGTATTGACTTCAGCAATTTCCTTCATTTTGATCTGCTCTTTATTTACATCGCTCGCTTTGGCAGCAACGCTTCGTGCCAGCAAGTATATTTCGTCATATAATGCGGTGATTTATTCTTCTGGCAACGAAATAACCGTGGATTGTTCAATCACTGGGACTGGTCGAATGAAAACACTTGGCATTAAATCAGTCAAAATTTATAGCTCCAACGGAACAAACGTTGCTACATATTCCTATACAGCGGACGGATATGAGTATCTTATGGGAAGCGACACCGGACGTAAAACAGCATCCGTCACATATACGGGCACTTCGGGCAAATCCTATTATGCAGTAGTCGTGTTCTACGCCTCTGACGGAAGTGGCGGCGATTCAAGATCGTACACGACGAAAACTATCACAGTATAAAGTGACCTCACGGGACATCAAGTTCAAACCAATCAAAAAGTGGGCAATTGCGAAGCAAAAGCAATTGCCCGCTTTTTATGTCCTAGGTAATCAGCTGAACATCTGTGAAGAATTTTGGGGACGCTGTGTCCCCATTTCGCGTATTATAGACATAAATATAGCAAAGGGAGTAATCCTTAATTCAATTCAAAGGAGAATCATATGTCAAAATCTGCGGTAGCAAAGGCATCAACGATTGTGTATTTTGGCCCGAGTGATACACTCTATTGTCGCGTTGGCAGTATTGATGCAAATGAAACAGTTGAAGTACATGCAAAAGAACTTAACTATTATTACATCACCTATACGGCAGGCTCTACGAAAAAACGCGGATTTGTTCCAGTTGGATCGTTTGTAAACGAGAGTGGACTCCCTACGGCTGCAATGTTCAATTCCGGCTGCTTGGGGGTATGCACTGCACCGGGAAAAACTCCTGTGTATTATGGCCCAAACTCTAGCGGTTTTGCGAGTGTCGGAACGATTTCCCACTCGGAAACATTCACTGTGTTTTTACCAGCGGTCAACGATTGGTACTATATTGAATACTCAACAAGTGGTGGGGCGAAGCGCGGATTTATTCCAATTAGCATTGTGCGAAACCTTAAAGGAATATTGGCCCGTACAAATACCGCCAAAAGTGTGTACGCCGGTCCCAAAACAAGTTATGCTCTGCTGGGTGGTTTATCGCAATATGAATATTGTGTGCTTGTGGCCTATGGTGTAATCGATTCGACCGCTTGGTTTCAAGCAGAGTATTCGGCTGGAGGCACGAGGAAAAGAGGATATATTCAGGACGACAATCTCACAAGAATCGGAAATGGAGTTGCGCCGTATTCGGTTTCTCTAATTTCTACATACGCGACAATGAGCGCCAATGCAGTCGTATTTGCAGGACCGTCTACATTATATTCTAACATCGGGCGTGTTGCTGAGGATGAAATTATTATGCCGGTTCGTGAAGAAAACATATTGTCAAATACGTTTAAGTTAATTGATTATGCGACAAGTGCCGGACGAAAGCGAGGCTATGTTCCTGCAACGTCTGTCGGTAATATTATTTCTTTTCCCCATAAAATGGAAGCCGATTGTACGGTCTACTCTGGACCATCTGCAGACATTTATGCCTCAATTGGGAGTGTTTCGGCAGACGAGGGTGTTCGATGCATCTTCAAAGAGTTGGATTATTTCTGCATTGACTATATTGCAGGAAGTGTACTGAAGCGTGGGTATGTTGCAAAAAATGCAGTATCTAACTACGCAAGCGTCGGCTCCGTGCTCAATGAACCAGTGCGGATCGGCTACTTGGATTGCAATGGTACGGCAAGCGCTACAGTCTATACTGGCCCTAATATGACGACATATGCTCTGGCAGGAACTGTAGCAGCAGGCGAGAGCGTCACGGTAATTGAAAACTCAGCTTCTGGATTCTTGCATATCGAGTATTCTTCGAGCAATAAAACAAAACGAGGATACATTCAAAGCAGTAAGCTGGAAGACAAAAAACGCGGTAAGCTGGCAAGGGTGAATGGAAATTTGAATGAATACCACGTTTACAATGGCCCTGATCTGTCAGAAGACAATACATCGGTTTATGTCACTAATGAGTCCGTTTACAACGGAGAATATGTGATTGTTCTGGATCAGATTGAGCAGGGCCAATATAATCGTGCATGGTATTACATTGATTTCAACACTAAGGATGGAAGAAAGCGTGGCTACATCCCGCAAGACTCCATAACAGATATCCGCGGCAACGGAGCAATCGTGAGCGAGCGAAAAGGGGCATATATTGCTCGAGGCAACAGTCAAGAGGCTGAAATCAATCTGTACTTTGGTCCAAGCGATACATATGCGCAAGGTGGGGCTATTTCTTCGGGCGAACTGGTCAGTGTTCTTGCCGGCAGAACATATGAATCTGACTACGCTGAAATTGAGTATTGCACTGAAACGGGCAACCTAAAACGGAAGTATATTAAGCGCAGTTTTCTTGCAGAAGCAGTGGTCACGCTTCCTACGCTCACAACAGGTATTTCACCTGAATTAATCTGCACCAGCCCCAAAGGTCATCCAATCAATGCATATAAAATCGGTTCCGGCGCAAACGCGCTTGTTGCATTGTTTGCAATCCACGGATACGAAGATGCGTGGGCTGCGGATGGTGTTGAACTGGTCAAGATTGCCAATGCGCTGATTCAGGAAATGGAAGGTAGAGCGAACCAGCCTTGGGCAAACAACTGGTCTTTATATGTGATCCCTGTTGCAAACCCGGATGGCATTCTGCACGGCTATACCCACTGCGGTCCTGGACGAGCAAATGTTGGCAATGCTTCCACGCAAGCCATCGGAGGAGTTGATATGAATAGATGTTTCCCCGTTGGCTTCCCGAGCGCAACAAGTCGGAGAAACTACACTGGCAGCACCATTTGTCTTGCACCAGAATCCGCTGCAATTAAAGTCTTTATTGATAATTTGGCACAGCAATATGGAGACATTTCTTTTCTTGATGTTCATGGGTGGCAGAATACGGTCATTGGCGATACTCAGTTGGGGCAGGCTTTTGTTGATGAATTCGGCTTTACTCCAAAACACAATAGGGATCTTGGATATATTACAAACTATATCAAAAGCTTAAGTTCAAATTCTCAATCTGCGCTTGTTGAATTGCCAAATCCCGTGAATTCCGAGGACATCATATCAAGGCAGTTCAAAGAAAAGGTTATTCGAGCAGTGAGAAAGATTTTGGGAGATCTGTAAGCACTAACCGATCTACAAAAAGGAAGCCTTTCGATGAAAAAACGCACAATTTTTACGTTCTTTTGCATTCTCCTGGTATTGTCGGGCTGCCGGAAAGGGCTCGAGCAGGCAGAGCACTGTCTGCCCAAGCCAGAACCGCCCGCCGCGGAAGAAACGACAGCCGAATCGGAGGAAGAACCGGAAGAAGTGCTGCCGGAAGAATCCAGCGCAAAACCAAAACAGGAGAGCGTTGCTCCGGATCTCGGCACCTACAAAGAGCTTCTGGAAGTCCTTCAAACGCTGCAAACACTGGAGGACTGGAAAAGCAGCCCGGAATACGAGATGATCACGGCGCAAAAGGAAAAAGTTCTCAGTCAACTGATTCGCAGCTTTTACCACGGGCAGGACAGCCTCAGTCTTCGGGATACCGCATGGGGCGACCGTGATCTGCCCGGTATGGCGTTTGAAGTATTCCGGAGTCTTCTTGGCTCGGAAGATTTGGAGCGGGAAGCCGAGACACCGCTCGAGTGGTTCCGGACGTGGTTTATCTGGGCGTTCGGACATATTCATGAAGCAGACGCAGAAGGACTGCAAGCACAGTATCCGGCTTCTTATGCCGCAATTTATTCGCTTATGGATCACCACGATACATGGGAAAATTCCGTTACAGCCAATTTGGACAGGGTCGGTCAGTACGACTTCGATCTCTACGCAGCGAGAGACCAGATTGTGTCCTACATCCGTAAAAATGAAGAGATCTGGCCGTTTTCGTATACGCTAATCCTGCGAGCAAGCAGCGCACCCTACGGTGCAGAGAGGCAGACACCCGGTGATCCGAATCTGTACGTCGACTTTATCTGGTGGCGCGTATGCGATGGTGGCTTGCGGGAGTATTTTGTCGTGCAGGAACTGACGCTCAACCCTGAGACAGGAGAATCGTCCGTATGGACTGTTCCGCGAAAGGATGGAGAAATGGAGCTTCATAATATTCCGGATTGGGTCGTGGATACATTGTTCGATGATTGAACAACGGGGGGATTATTCCAAAGAAAGGTAATACGTCAATAGGAAACATATGTAGTAAAAAAACAGGAGGTTACTTATGAAGAAAATCACGGCACTCATTCTAGCGATTATTCTTTGCTTCACGCTGGCTATTCCGGCGTTGGGAAGCGAAATGTCTGTCAATGGTCAGGCTTATAGTATTAATGGCATCGACGTGTACAAATATCCGCTGAAAGCGTCTCAGTATTTTTCTGTTGAAACGATTATCTACTTCGTTTCAGATGCTGCTTTTGCACAAGTTCCCGTAAATGATGACGTGGGCGTTTACCTTGTGACAACAATGGAGGAAGTCACTGCACTTGCAAGCGCAAATCCATATGCCGCAATTGTCATTGACGCAAACGCGGAAGGACTCTTTGACGAAGAGTTGCTTGTCGATTTAGCAAGGACGCAGCATATTATTCTCATTCGAGGATTTAACGCAGCTGCGGTTAGCAGCTATGAGGAATATGCATCGGCTCTGAAAATCGAGCGTACAAGCATACATTCGCAGGTATTTTTCTCTTGTATTGTTGATGCAGTAGACAGAAGCATTCATGCCTACAATTATTTGACGCAAGATAACATCAGCATGGATGATATTTTTGAGTTCGCTGAAGAAACAAAAAATGATGTCTTCTATATCTATGATGCGCTTGTTGTTCAGTACGACCCTGAACTCCTTTCTGAAATTGAAAATGCAGATATTCCTGCCGCTAATATGGTTCAGGAAACATTTTCGCTTGAACAGCAGAATGAGGTTGCAACACTTAATGATTGGGATACGTCCGCAAACAATCGTGTGAAAATTTTCAATTCTACCTTCGCTTATCCAAATCAAAAAACGCTGATTATCTATCAAAACGCAACAGCAAACAGTGACCGCCTAATGACCTGTTCTGCTGGCGAGGCATTGTTGTTTACAGGAACCAGTGTAACAGTTGGAGATTATGCTTGGGATGAAGTTCGAGGCTGGAAACAGTCTGGCTCGTCGGTGTCTCTGGTGAAAGGTTGGTATCTCAGAAGCAATACAGAAGATTGCCTCCCCATATATTCAACAGGGGTTCACATTGCGAATTATTGCGCGGATGCATCGTTTGATAGCACACATAAAAGAGTTGCGTTCACGTTACTTGCCTCTGCAAAGCTATATAACAGTTCCGGAACTGTAATTAAAACGCTGTCGAAGGGCGATGAAGTGTGCTTCACAATTGATGATGGATATGCTGGCGCAACAAGACCATATCTCATTTCAATTTGTGGGTACACAGTATTTACAAACAATTTGGGATACTACACTGCAGTAACTTCAACGACATTCGTTGATCTGAACTTTGATTGCGGATATACAGGCGGGTATAGAGTTGTTACAGAAATTGACTGGAGTTGATTCCGATGAAGCGTTTCTATTGCGTGATCCTTGCCATGCTTGCAGTTGTCCTATATGCAATTGTTATGTCAGGCTGCAGAGCAATTTCATCAAATGTCGAGGTGGCAACTCAGCCGGTGGTGGAGACACCACTGGCTGAGCATATCGGAAAGATGCGGCAGGGTTCTTTTATTAATGATGCCGAGGAGTTTGTTCGCAATATCTCAGTATTGCTTGAAGAAAAATCTCCCCATGATTATTCCGTAAGAAGAATTGAGGAAATATTACTAAACAACGAGTATTTAGAAGAATATTTCAAGGGCAATACTGAGCCATTGGCGTTGTATTGTTTTGAGTATATTATCAACCATGAATCCCTTTGTTATGTCAGCGATAATCAAAATGTGAGTTTTTCGGGAAACGATAAAGCAATTGCTCTAATTGCATGGGAGTTAATGCTTACATATGATGACACTGATTTAAATTACATAACATCGGCATCATCCTTGGAAAATTGGTTGTATTTTTTAAGAACTGGGGCACCTGTGAATTTTATCTTGGCGGAAAGTAATATAGATGACACCTACTATACTACGCACCCTATAGAGAAACAGTATATTGTAGCTATGCTTCGAGACCCAAAACGTATTTTTTTTCTAACAGTGAACTATCTTAGCGATCCAGAGTTAATACAAGAAACCAATTTGGCGTTTTACCGGCTTTTTTCGAGCGGGATTATGAATATGCAGATGACGATAATCCCGGAAAATACGACCATAGAAGACTTGCGCGCAAATTGCACAGAATTCTCCTATTGGGTCATTGACGAGAAAAATGGCGATATTATCCTAGAAATTACTTCTGATACTGGCAACCTAATTCAAGTAATAATTGAAAACGCGTCTTAATCAAGAGAGTGAAACTATTTGCTTAAAAGAATGATTCGGCATTATAAGGAACTTTGATGCCGCCACAAGCTCAAAATACAGAAAAGACTATCGAGAGTTTTGCAACTGGGACACAATACAAGATGACGATGCGTGTATTCAAGCCCTCTGGAGCGTATACAACCACAACGAAATATAATTGTAGCAGAATTAGCATGGATAAATATGAATTCACCGAAACCGGCCTATACAGAATTGTTACTTACGCAAAACCGACATCCGAAAACGATGTTGCAAACAGCCATCAGTTCTATATTCGTGTATATTAATTTTTGGAGATCATTTAGATATGGCAAAAAAACATTTGGCAGCTGTTTCGCTTCTCATTGTGTTGATTTTTGGTTTAACATCTTGCGTATGTCGTTCCTCTGATACGGCAATATCAATGCCTGTGTACGATAAGCCGGCAAGCGCTACAGCCAATACCAGAACAATGCAGGACGAAACAGCGACGAAATCCTCATCTGAAAAATCCTCCGAAGCAACCACGGAATCCGCTCAGAGTGAAGATGCGTCCGCTCTGATATTCCCAAATCCTTGCTCTGAGCAATTTGATTTATCAGAACGGGACGCGGTGCTATTTGATGCCGCTGTTGCCGCACGGAATCGAACACCGAATGCGGACATTTGCATCCCGGAAATTGGGGTCTATGGCACATACGAAGAAGCCGAAAAAACCGTTATTGTGTGCCACGTGTGCTATCATTTTTATTATGGCTGCGATGGTACGGAACATTATACGGACAGCGGCGCTATGCAGGCACCAGCAAAAGCAGTGTTGGAAGTATCTGATGATATGCTGCATTGCGTGTCCTTTGAACTGGTGCCGAATGGTGCTGGAACCAACGTGTGGGCAAAAGAGTTCTGTGGGCCTTTGACAGATTTGGCAAGCTACTTCCTTTCACCTGAACAGGATGAAGAATGGCCGCTGGAAAATACAATGCCATCTTCAGAACAGCTGTTCCGTGAATACATAGAAACATATAAGAAATACACATAGTACAATTGCTATATGCTTACGCCGATGCATAACGGCAGCAGTCTTCTCTTGGTCGCTGGCCAACATATCAATAACGGCCAAACAGTTAAGTGTAGTTTTTGTGTCTTATAGAGTCTTGCTTTGACGAGTCCCATTATGCTCCTGCGGGAAACCCATTGTGCAATCAAGAAAGTGTCCGAATTCGTGCAGAATCGCGCTGGCCTCGAAAACGTAAATCCGCTTCTCTGTGTATGCCGCCGCGCCGATGCAATTCACGCCGAGCTTGCGGCTGAGAGCTGTGAGGTACTCCGTGCCGATCACGAACGTCCAGCCATTTTCGTTGAAAGCGTCGAGGATCGGCTGTGGGACTTTGCGGAGTTCCAACAGGAATGCGTTCACGTTCCACTGTGTCAGATTTTCCACTGTGACCGGTGTTTCGGGCGGCGTAACGGTCAGCGTCTGCATCAGGACGGCGTGAAGAAGCTGTGCGGCTTCGGCACGCGTGACGAGATCCGCCGCGGTCTCGTTCTCAGCACTAAGCCCAAGCGCTTTGCCGACACGCAGGGCATTTTCGCCGGGAGAATGCCAGTCCAATCCGTAAAGCGTTGCGTCATAGATTGGGATTCCGGCTGCCGCGAATGCAGTCCGATAGAGTTCGCCGCGGCAGATAAAGCCGTTTTTATCCCAAACCGCAGTCGGGTCTAACCAGCCGCTGCGGACGGCGATCTGGACAGCATTCGTGCCAGTTTCTTGCCATGAAGTGCCTTCCGGCTCGGTATCAAACGCGCGGCAGAGCATCGTCGCCCACTGGCTGACCGTGATCTTCTCGTTCGGTGAGAATCTGCCGGATGCCGTTCCTCTCAGGATGCCAGCGTCGGCAAGATATGAAACGGCTTCCGCGTAAGTTGCTTTCTCCGACACGTCCGTAAAGCCTGTGGAAAAAGCAAAAACCGGTACCGTCAGCAGCATCGACAGCACCAGCAGAATGGATATGAACTTGATTTTTCGCATAGAAACATCCTTTCTTAGATTCAGATTTTTCTTTCTGTATTGGTTCTCAGCTAGAGTTGGCCCTTCAAGCTGCGCCGTGGTGTCGCGGCGCTGGTGACAGCAAACACGCGGACGTTCCCCTTGGCGGGGAGCGTCCGCGTTTGCTATTTGACCTCATTTATAATGTATAAATTTGACGTGCAACTTCCGTTTTCGCGGTGCCGGCGCTGGCGCTGGATGTATCCGGCACGTTCCAGATCGTTCAACGCCCTTTGCACCGTGCGCGGCGAGAGATGCAGGTCGCGAGCTATGGTTTTCACGCCCGGCCAGCAGCTCCCACCGCCTGCGCGGTCGCGGAGGTACATATAGGCTGTCCGCGCTCGGTGCGGCAAGTCAGGATCAGCATAGATGGAGCCGAAGAAGCTCATTTGTCGCCGTAGCTGCTCATATAGTCATCCGCTTT
>OGLN01000969.1_pt1 | contig 22104 bp, 19 predicted proteins | sample 1572641 | NCBI WGS metagenome assembly OGLN01 (sample SAMEA2581903, study PRJEB24529) | metagenome | biome: Human gut stool | place: China | collected 2011
CATCGCCCGGGCGGTGCTGGAATACTGCGCCGACCCCAAGCGCCTGGGGGCCAAGACCCTGTTTGCCACCCACTATCACGAGCTGACCGCCATGGAGGGGACCCTTCCCGGCGTGAAGAACTATAACATCGCCGTCCGCACCCGGGGGGAGGAGATCGTGTTCCTGCGGAAGATCGTCCCCGGCGGCGCGGACCGCAGCTACGGCATCGAGGTGGCCAAGCTGGCGGGACTGCCGGAGGCGGTGGTGTCCCGGGCCAGAAAAATCCTCCGGCAGCTGGAGGAGGAGTCCGGCCACCCGGCGGCAGCCCCCGCTCCCCGGGAGGACCAGGTGTCCTTTGCCGCCGTGGCCGAGGGGGAGGTCATCGACCGGCTGCGCCGGGCCCAGGTGGACTCCCTGACGCCCCTGGAGGCCCTGCAGCTGCTGTATGAGCTGAAAAAGAAGCTGACGTAACACGAAAGGACAACGCTATGCCTGATATTCAATGCCTGCCCCGGCACGTGGCGGACCTGATCGCCGCCGGCGAGGTGGTGGAGCGGCCCGCCAGCGTGGCCAAGGAGCTGCTGGAAAACGCCCTGGACGCCGGGGCTACCGCCATCGTGGCAGAGGTCCAGCACGGGGGCCTCACCTATCTGCGGATGACGGACAACGGCTGCGGCATCGCGCCCCAGCAGCTGCCCACGGCATTTCTGCGCCATGCCACCAGTAAGCTGCGCACCGCCGGGGACCTGGCCGCCATCGGCACCCTGGGCTTTCGGGGGGAGGCGCTGGCCGCCATCTCCGCCGTGTCCCGGGTGGATATTTTCACCCGCCAGACCGGGGCCCAGACCGGGGCCTCCCTGCATCTGGAGGGGGGCGTGCCGGGCCAGGTGGAGGAGACCGGGTGCCCGGAGGGCACCACCATCTGCGTGCGGGACCTGTTTTACAACACTCCCGCCCGGATGAAGTTCATGAAAAAGGACAGCGCCGAGGGGGCCGCCGTGGCGGGCATCGTCCAGCACCTGGCCCTGAGCCACCCGGAGGTGTCCTTCAAGCTGCTTCGGGATGGAGCCGAGGTGCTCCACACCCCCGGCGACGGGCAGCTGCTGTCCGCCGTTTATGCGGCCATGGGCCGGGACTTCGCCATGGGCCTGCAGGAGGTCCGGGGCTGCGGCGGCGACGTGCAGGTGGCGGGCTATGTGACCCGGCCCCTGAACGGCCACGGCACCCGGGGCCGTCAGCTGTTTTTCGTCAACGGTCGGTTCGTCAAGAGCCAGCTGCTGTCCGCCGCCCTGGAGGAGGCATACCGCAACCGGCTGCTGAAGGGGAAGTTCCCCGGCTGCGTGCTGCATCTGACCCTGCCGGAGGACCGGGTGGACGTGAACGTGCATCCGGCCAAGACCGTGGTGAAATTCGTATCGGATAAAACCGCCTTCGATGCGGTGTACTATACCGTCATGGACGCCCTGAACCGGGCGGAACATCCCGCCCGGCAGGAGGAAAAGCCCTTTTACCGGACCATGACCGCCCAGGAGTTCCGGCAGCAGCAGCCCCAGCCGGAGAAGCCGCCGCTGGGGAGCTTCTCTGCCCGGCCCGCCGCCCCGGCCCGGCCGGTGCGCCCGGCGGAACAGCCGGCCCTGACGGTGCGGGACGTGGCCCCGGAGCCGGGGAGGGCCTTCACGGCCCCCACGGCCCGGCCCGGCGTCAGCTATCACATCACCCCGCCGTCCCCGGCCTCGGCGGCAGAGCCGCAGGAGCCGGCGCCTGTGCGGGAGGAACCGCCTGTGCAGGAGACGGCACCTCTGCCGGAGCAGGTGACTCTGGAGCCGCCGCATGAGGCCCCCTGGCGCATCGCCGGGGAGGTGCTGCGGACGTATATCATCTGCGAGGACGAGGAGGAGAACGTGTGGCTCATCGACAAGCACGCCGCCCATGAGCGGGTGCGGTTCGACGCGCTGAAGGCCGCCGCGGAGCCGGTGATGACCCAGACCCTGCTGGAGCCGTTGGCGGTGGAGCTGCCGCCGGAGGACTGCGCGGCGGTGCTGGAGCAGCTGCCCCTGCTGGAGCGGTATGGCTTCCGGTGCGAGGATTTCGGCGGCGCGGTGCTGGTGCGGGAGGTACCCGGCGATATCGACGACCCCGCCGGGGCCCTGGAGGAGCTGGCGGAGGACTTGCGGCTGAACCGGGCGGACCCGGACGCGGCCCGGGACAGCCTGCTGTCCACCATGGCCTGCAAATCCGCCATCAAGGCCGGGATGCACACCGACCCCGCCGAGCTGCGGCGTCTGGTGGACCGGGTCCAGTCCGGGGAAATTCAGTATTGCCCCCATGGCCGTCCGGTGGCGGTGAAGCTCAGCAAATACCAGGTGGAGAAGATGTTCAAGCGGGCGTGACAGCCCGGGAAAGGAGCCGCCTATGACCGTTCTGTGCGTGGTAGGACCCACCGCCAGCGGAAAAACGAAAATGGCCGTGGCTCTGGCCCGGCGCTTCGGCGGCGAGGTGGTATCCGTGGACTCCATGCAGATCTACCGGGGCATGACCATCGGCACCGCCGCCCCCACGGCGGCGGAGATGGAGGGGGTCCCCCATCACATGATCGCTGTGGCGGACCCGGCGGAGCAGTGGTCTGCGGCCCGGTTCTGCCAGGCGGCGGACGCCTGCATTCAGGATATTCTCAGCCGGGGAAAGCTCCCGGTGCTGGCCGGTGGCACGGGCCTGTACCTGGACGCCCTGATCCGGGGAGACGACTTTGCCCCCGGCTGCCAGGGGGGCCGGACCCGCCTGCGGCTTCAGCAGGAGCTGCGGGAGCTGGGGCCCTGGGAGATGCTGCGGCGGCTGGAGGACGTGGACCCGGAGACGGCGGCGCGGCTGCACCTGCGGGACGAAAAGCGCATTCTCCGGGCCTTAGAGGTATATGAGGAGACCGGGGAGCCCATGTCCCGGCGGGACAGGCGGGGCCGGGAAAAGCCGGACCGGTACCAGGCCCTCTATATCGGGCTGAACTTCCGGGACCGGGCGGACCTGCGCCAGCGCATCGACCGCCGGGTGGACGAGATGGTCCGCCGGGGGCTTTTGCAGGAGGTGCAGGCGCTTCTGGACGGGGGCCTTCCCCGGGACGCCACGGCTCTGCAGGCCATCGGATACAAGCAGTTCCTGGCGGTGGCCGACGGCACGGCCACGGCGGAGCAGGCGGTGGAGGAGGTCAAGCTCCGCTCCCGCCAATATGCCAAGCGGCAGCTGACCTGGCTGCGGCGGAACCCGGCGATCCACTGGATCTACTGGGACAAGGAGCCGGATTTCCCGGCGGCTTTACAGAATGCGACAGATTTTCTCACAGCCCATGGCTTAGGATAAGGGCAGGCGGACAGCCGTCCGCACAAAGAGAAAAGGAGCATTCGTTATGCAGAAAAACAACCTTCAGGACATCTTTTTGACCAAAGTCCGCAAGCAGAGCCTGCCTGTGACCGTGTTTCTGATGAACGGTTTCCAGATGCGGGGCAGCGTCACCGGCTTCGACAGCTTCACCGTGGTGCTGGACACCGACGGCAGGCAGCAGGTGATTTATAAGCACGCTATATCTACGATTGTCCCGCTGCACCCGGTGGCCCTGTATGACCCATGCCTGCCGTCGGAGGCGCAATAGCGCCCCGGCCGGAAGGCCGTCAAGCGTTTTGCCCCGGGCAAAACCTTGGGCACGGGCGGATTCACTTCGCCCGTGCGGAATAAAATCACGGGGCCCCGGATGCCGCCCTGCGGCATCTGGGCAACAGGCAGCAGGTGATCTACAAGCACGCTATATCCACGATTGTTCCACTGCACCCGGTGGCCCTGTATGACCCATGCCTGCCGTCGGAGGCGCAGACCTGACCGGCGGCGGGGCACATGGGCCCCGCCCTACGAAATGAATGGATTCCCGGGAATCGCCTGTAGGGGCAGGGTTCTACCCTGCCCGAGAGCACCGGCCCGATGGGCGGGGCAGGGCCCGCGCCCCTACGCAGACATAACCAACCCCAGGCCGTGCAAAATCCTGTAGGGCAGGGCCCGTGTGCCCTGCCGCGATAAACACCCCGATACCACACCACAAAAGGAGGTACGTTATGAAATCCACCCGCGTATTCAAAATTCTGTCCATTGCCCTGGCGGCGGCGGTGGTGTTCTATTTCCTGGTCCAGGGGGTGCGGTATCTGACGAACCCCTACGCCACTACCCGGGTGTATACCAGCACCACGGAGGACGCCGTGGAGGCCTCCGGCTGGCTGGTGCGGGAGGAGGAGACCTTCCGCACCGATGCCGGGACCCTGAGTCCCACCCGGGAGGAGGGGGAGAAGGTGGGCCAGGGCCAGGTCATCGCCGCCACCTATGACAGCCCCGGGGCCCTGGAGGCCGTGGCCCAGATCCAGGCCAAGCGGCTCCAGCTGGAGCAGCTGGAGTATGCCCTGTCCTCCTATCTGAACCCCGACGCCGCCCTGAAGCTGGACGGCTCCATCTCCGACGACATCATGGCCCTGCGGAAGAACCTCACCGGCGGGGACTATACCGCCGCCTCCGGCGACCTGTCCCAGCTGAAGGCCGCCATCGTCAAGCGCAGCCGGGCCTACACCTCCAGCCAGGAGATCAAGGCGGAGATCACCGCCGTGCAGGACGAGATCGACTCTTTGCAGGCGGGACTCACCGGCGCGGCCAACATCACCGCCCCCCGGGCGGGGACCTATTCCGCCGTGTGCGACGGATACGAGTCCGTGCTGACCCCGGCGGGGCTGGGGGACCTGACCCCCAGCGCCCTGGACAAGCTCACCGCCGGGGAGAACACTGCCAACGTGGGCAAGCTCATCTACGGCAACACCTGGTACTATGCCGCCGCCGTCACCCAGGAGGAGGCCCAGCGCATCGCCGGCTGCGGCAGCGTGTCCCTGCGGCTGACCAAAGGCATCACCGATGACATCGCCGCCACGGTCCACTCCGTTAGCCCGGCGGAGGACGGCCGGTGCGTGGTGGTGCTGGCCTGCCGGGAGTATCTGGCGGAGACCACCCAGCTGCGGCACCAGACGGCCCAGATCGTGCTCCACAGCTACACCGGGCTGCGCCTGCCCTCCGTGTGCCTGCGGCAGCAGGAGGACGGGACCCTGGGGGTTTACTGCGCCCAGGGCAGCTTCTCCCGGTTCAAGCCGGTGGACATGGTGTACCAGGGAGATGACTATGTGCTGGTGTCGGTGCCCCAGAACACCGGCGGACTGGACACCCTGCGTCCCGGGGACGAGGTGCTCATGACCGGCGTCACCCTGGACGGCTCACAGATATTGACAGGAGATTAATACGGGAAAGGAAGGGTTTCACTATGTCTATTGCGGAGAACATTGCCGCCGTCCGGCAGCAGATGGACCAGGCGGCCCGGGAGACCGGCCGCACCGGCGCCGACATCATCCTGGTTGGCGCCAGCAAAATGAACGACGCCGCCGCCTGCCAGGAGGCCATTGCCGCCGGTATTGACGCCCTGGGCGAAAACCGGGTCCAGGAGATGACCGCCAAGCTGGCGGAAAACGCCTACGCCGGCCGCCCCCTGCACTTTATCGGCCATTTGCAGCGCAACAAGGTCCGCCAGGTGGTGGGCAAGGCCGATCTGATCCAGTCTGTGGGCAGCACGGAGCTTTTGCAGGAGATCGAAAAGGCCGCCGCCCGGCTGGACATCTGCCAGGATATCCTGCTGGAGGTGAACATCGGCGGCGAGGCCGCCAAAAGCGGCTTTTCCCCGGATCAGATCCACGCTGCGGCGGAGATGGCCCGGGCCCTGCCCCATGTGCAGGTGCGGGGACTGATGACCATCCCCCCGGTGGCGGCGGAGCCCCACGGAAATTTGGCATATTTCGAGAAAATGCGTTGGTTATATGTTGACATCAATGCAAAAATATACGATAATAAGATGGAATATCTCTCAATGGGCATGAGCGGCGACTTCGCCGACGCCATCCGGTGCGGCAGCAACATGATCCGGGTGGGCACGGCGATCTTCGGCGCGCGGGACTATACGAAATAAAGAGCAGGAGGGACGCATATGAGCCTGAAGGATGAGTTCAGAAAGTTTATCCACCCCTATGACGAGGAGGATGAACCGGAGGAGTATCAGGAGGAGGAGCGCCCGGAGCGTCCCCGCCGGGACGAGGAGCGCCGCAGCGACGACCGCCGCAGCAAGGTGGTGAACATCAACTCCGCCGGGCAGCTGAAGGTGGTGCTGATGAAGCCGGTGAAGTTTGACGAGGATGCCAACACCATCGCTGACCATCTGATGGAAAAGCGCACGGTGGTGATGAATATGGAGAACACCGACCCGGATATCGCCCGGCGTCTGCTGGACTTCGTGTCCGGCGTGGCCTACGCCACCAGCGGCAACGTCAAGCGCGTGGCGGCCAAGACCTATATCGTCACCCCCTATTCGGTGGACCTGATGGGGGACCTGATCGACGGACTGGAAAACAGCGGCCTGTATATGTGACGGACCGAGAGAGAATACGGAGGGATAGAGCATGTACACACCCCAGGAAGTTTCCGAAAAAACCTTTCCCAAGTCCACCGGCCTGACCAGCGGCTACAGCATGACCGCCGTGGACGAGTTTCTGGACGGCTTGACGGAGGATTATACCGCCCTGTATAAGGACAACACCACCCTGAAGGCCAAGCTGAAGATGCTGGCCGAGAAGGTGGAGGAATACCGCGCCACCGAGGACGCCATGCGCTCCACCCTGCTGGCGGCCCAGAAGATGGCGGCCCAGATGGTGGCCGACGCCCAGGCCGAGAAGGAAAAGACCATCGCCGATGCCCGGGCCCAGGCGGAGCAGATCATTGCCGATGCCCGGGGCGAGGCAGATGTCCAGGCCCGGCAGCTCCAGCAGGAGATCCGGGATTCCTGGGAGAAGCTGGCAACGGCCCAGAGCGAGACGGAGGACTTCATCCAGCGCAGCCGGGAGCTGTGCGCTCAGCAGCTGGCATTTCTGGATTCCCTGCCCGAACGCGCCGCCCTGGAACGGGAGGAAGCTTCGAACCAGGAAGCAGCCCCGCTGCCTGAGACAGATTCCGCGCCTGAGACGGCCCCGGTGTTCGAGGCGGTGACCCTGCCCGCTCCGGAGGAGAACGCCGTGCCCGTGGCGGACGCCGAGCCCACCCTTCGGGAGGAGATCCGGCTGGAGAAGCCCACCCCCCTGACTGAGGAGCTGCACCCCCAGGAGGAAGATGAGTCCCCCTTCCCCCTGGATTTCAAGCTGAATCTGGAGGACCTGCAGTTTGGCCGCAACTACAACGGCGGCGACCGGCGGTGAAGCATTCTGTCAAAAGCGGCCCGGCGGCCGCTTTTGCCTTATCTGCAAGGAGGTGGCAGTATGACGCCCATCGTGGCCCTGCTGTATGACTTTGACAAGACCCTGTGCACCACGGATATGGAGGACTACGCCTTTATCCCGGCTCTGGGCTATACCCCGGCGGAGTTTTGGAAAAAGGCCAACGATTTTGGCCGGGAGAACCGCATGGACGGCCTTCTGGCGTATATGTACACCATGATCGCCGAGTGCCGGGCCCAGAACATCCGGCTGGACCGGGAGTTTCTGGTGCGCTGCGGCCACAGCCTGGAGCTGTTCCCCGGGGTGGCGGATTGGTTCGGCCGCATCAACGCCTTCGGCCGCAGCCAGGGGGTGCAGGTGGAGCACTATGTCATCTCCTCCGGCCTGCGGGAGATCATCGAGGGCAGCGGCATCGCCCGGGAGTTCCGGGAGATCTACGCCTGTGAGTTCTTCTATGACCGGGACGGGCTGGCCTCCTGGCCCAAGCTGGACGTGAACTTCACCAACAAGACCCAGTTCGTCTATCGCATCAACAAGGGCGTTCTGGACGTGTCCGACGACAAGAGCCTGAACGACTCCATGCCCGACGACAGCAAGCGGGTGCCCTTTACCAACATGATCTACATCGGCGACGGACTGTCCGACGTGCCGTGCATGAAGATGATGCGGGCCTATGGCGGCCAGGCCATCGCCGTGTATCAGCAGGAGAACCGCCAGGGGGTGGAGGACCTGCTGGCCAAGGGGCGGGTGGACTTCATCTTCCCTGCCGACTATCGGGAGGGGACGGCCCTGGACGCCACCGTGCGGAACATCATCCGCAAAATGGCCATTACCGACGCGCTGACGGAGGAAAACGCCGCCCAGCGCCGGAATATCGGCCAGGCGGGCCTGCCCTACCAGGCCAGTCTCTTTGAGGAATAAAATCACAAAAGTGCGGCAGTTCACGAGAACTGCCGCACTTTTTCCCGGGGAAACGGCAGGTTTTCCTTGCATCCCGGGGGCTTTTCCGATATAATATCATGTGCGGCAGTTTTGGAAGCGCCGCAAAAGGAAGAATTGGGAAAAACTCTTGCTCAAATCGCCGCCGGGCCCGGCCCGGGGCCTTAACGTAAGGAGAAAAGCAGCAAATGAAGGTAAAGATCACCTCGGACAGCACCTGCGACTTATCGCCGGAGCTGATCGAAAAGTACGACATTGCCATCACCCCCCTGTCGGTGCACTGCGGCGACAAGGTGGGCCGCGACGGCGTGGAGATCACGCCGGAAATCATCTATGACTATGTGGACGCCAGCGGGCAGCTGCCCCGGACCAGCGCCGTCAACGTTTTTGACTACGTCCGGGAGTTCCGCCACTGGCGCCAGCAGGGGTACAGCATCGTGCACTTCTGCATCAGCAGCGACTTTTCCAGCTCCTACCAGAACGCCTGCATGGCGGCGGCGGACATCGGCCAGGTGTATGTGGTGGATTCCCGGAACCTCTCCACCGGCCAGGGTCTGCTGGTGCTCCACGGGGCGGAGCTGGCCGCCGCCGGACAGACGGCGGAGGAGATCCAGAAGGCCTGCACGGACCTGGCTCCCCAGGTGGAGGCCAGCTTCGTCATCGACCGGCTGGACTATCTGTACAAGGGCGGTCGCTGTTCGGCCCTCAGCGCCTTCGGCGGAAACCTGCTGAAGCTGAAGCCCTGCATCGAAGTGAAGGACGGCAAAATGATCCCCGGCAAGAAGTATCGCGGCCCCATCGACAAGGTGATGCTGCAATATGCCGACGACCGGCTGCGGGGTCGGGACGACATCAACAAGCACCGGGTGTTCATCACCCACACCCGCTGCGCCCCGGAGGCGGTGGAGGCCGTGCGGCAGAAGATCCTGGAGCTGGCCCCGGACTTTGAGGAGATCATCGAAACCACCGCCGGATCCACCGTGACCTCCCACTGCGGCCCCGGCACCCTGGGCGTGCTGTTCATCCGCACCAAATAAGTCTGCAATTCCCGGAGCACTGCTCCGGGAATTTTTTTTAAAATTTCTTGAAAAAACCGGTTGCAGCTTCGCTACTTTGGTGTTTCATGAGTATAGGGGGCAAAAAGCGCCCTATCTGCGGGATCACCTGTGCGGGGACCGACCCTCTCCTGTACGGTATCCATAGAAAAATACCGCCGGATTTTCCGGCGGTATTTTTTGCTCGTTTGCGTATCAGAAGGCCCAGGTGCCGTTCCGGAACAGGGGAACGGTTTTTCCATCTTCGCATACGCCGTCGATGGACAGGTCCGCCGAGCCGATCATGAAGTCCTCGTGGACCATGGAGTCGTTGACGCCCATGGCCCGGCACTCCTCCAGGGTCTTGCTCTGGAAGTCCCGGATGGTGTCGGCAAAGCCCATGCCCAGGGCCAGGTGGCAGCAGGCATTTTCGTCAAACAGCGTGTTGTAGAACAGCAGGCCGGACTGGTTGATGGGGGAGTCGAAGGGCACCAGGGCGCACTCGCCCAGATAGCAGCTGCCCTGGTCCATGGTGATGAGCTTGGTCAGCAGATCGTTGTTGACCTTGGCGTTCCACTCCACGGCCTTGCCCTCGTGGAAGCGGATCCAGAACTCGTCGATGAGCTGACCCTGATAGCTCAGGGGCTTGGTGGAATAGACGATGCCCTCGGCCTGGCCCTTCATGGGGGAGGTGAAGCACTCCTCGGTGGGGATGTTGGGGTTGAAGAAGATCCCCTGCAGGCTGGTTTCACCGCCGCCGCAGAACTGCCCCTCCGGGATCAGCCCCACGGTCAGGTCCGTGCCGTTGGCGCTCTTATACTTCAGCTGCCGCAGGTGCAGGCTGTTGAGATACTGGCACCGGTCGTGAAGGTCCTGGTTGTGGGCGTCCCAGGCGGCCAAGGGGTCCTCATCCACCCGGCTGGTGGACAGAATGGCCTCCCACAGCTTCTCCATGGCCTGGCTGGTGCGCAGGCCCGGGAACAGCTTCCTGGCCCAGGCCGCGCCGGGCACGGCGGCGATGCACCACTGATACTTGTTCTCGATCTGGTCCCGGTATTTGCGGATGGTGGGATAGAGCCGCTGCTGGGACTTGGCCATCTTCTCCTGGTTGATGCCGTTGAGACCGTCGGGGTCCTCCGACAGCAGATAGATGCGGCAGGGGATGGTGTCCACATAGTGCTGCCAGCGGGCCTCCTCATAGTTGTCCAGCTTGGACAGGGTGGTCAGGGTGCGATAGCGGTAGTGCAGCTTCTGCAGGGGCTGATAGCTCCAGTCCACCACCACCTTCTTGGCCTTGCGCTTGTAGCACTCCTCCACCAGCATCTTCACGAATTCCGGCTGGTCCAGGTCGGCGGCGATGAACACCTCCTGGCCGGGCTGCACGTTGACGCCGGTCTGGGCGATGAGCCGGGCATATTTACGTAAGACGGTCTTTTTCATGGCTGTGATTCCCCCTGTAGTACAAAATAATGGAAGTATTATACCACCGGTGGACAATCTTGAAAAGAGGTTTTTGTGAAATTTGAAGAAAGCCGCCGCGTCACTCCGCCTGGCGGGCGATGTCCAGCAGCCAGCGGACCGCCTGAGCCGGATACCGGCCCCGGGCCGTTTCCCCGGTGAGCATCAGGGCCGACGCCCCGTCCAGCACGGCGTTGTACACGTCCAGCACCTCCGCCCGGGTGGGGGTGGGGTGCTCCATCATGGTGTGCAGCAGCTGGGTCACCACCAGGAAGGGCTTCCCGGCCCGGCGGCACCGGGCGGCGATGTCCTTCTGGGCGGCAGGCAGCCGCAGCAGCCCCAGATTGCTGCCCAGGTCCCCCCGGGCCACGGTGACCACGTCGCAGGCGTCCATCCATTGGGGCAGGCTCTGCCAGCCCTGCCGGTCCTCCACCTTGGCAAACAGGGTGAGCCGGTCCAGGCCCCGGCGGGCCAGGGCCGCCCGGACCTGCTCCAGCTCATGGCGGCTGCGGACAAAGGGCTGCATCACCGCCGTGACCCCCTGCCCGGCGGCGGCGTCCAGGTCCAGCAGGTCCTGCTCCGTCAGGGCCGGGCGGCACAGCTCCACTCCCGGCAGGGTGATGCTTTTCCGGCTTTCCAGCACCCCGCCCCGGGTGACGGTGCAGGTGACGGCCCGGCCGCAGGACTCCGCCCGCAGGGCCATCAGGCCGTCATCCAGCAAAATCTCCTGCCCCGGGGCCACGGCGGCCAGAATATCCGGCTCCACCGGCAGCCCGCCGGGGCCCAGGGTAACCCTCTCCCCCGCCGTCAGGGTCACGGGACGGGACAGAGGCCCCATCCGCAGCTCCGGACCACGCATGTCGACGATCAGCTCCGCATCCCGGCCCGACGCCTGGCGGGCCGCCTGCACCGCATCGGTCCAGGGGCGGCAGGCCGCCAGGGTGGTGTGGGACAGGTTCAGGCGGAAGCCCGTCAGCCCCATGTCCAGCAGTTCCGTCAGCAGGTCCGCCCGGCAGCAGGCGGGGCCAAGGGTGGCGTAGGTTTTCACGGCGTCTCCTCCTTGTGAAAGTGGTCGTATACCGCCCGGGCGGCGGCCTTGGGCAGCACCGCCTCCAGCTGCAGAAGCTCCGCCTGCTCAATGGCCCGGACGCTTTTGAAGTGCTTCAAAAGGGCCTTCTTCCGGACGTCTCCCACCCCGGGGATGCCGTCCAGTCGGGAGGTCAGGGCGGATTTTGTGTGCTTCTCGTGGTGATAGGTGATGGCGAAGCGGTGGACCTCCTCCTGCACCCGGCCCACTAAGGCGAACAGCGGGGGGCTTTGCTGGATGCCCAGCTCCTGCCCCTGGGGCGTTACCAGGGCCCGGGTCCGGTGGCGGTCATCTTTTACCATGCCCAGCACCGGCACGGTGAGGCCCAGCCTTTCCAGCACATGGCAGGCGGCCTCCGCCTGGAGCTGGCCGCCGTCCATCAGCAGCAGGTCCGGCACGGGGGCAAAGTGCTCGTCCCCCTCCAGATACCGCCGGAACCGGCGCTCCAGCACCTCCTCCATGGCCCGCAGGTCGTCGGCGTGGTCCAGGGTCTTTACCTGGAACCGGCGATAGTCCCGCTTCAGGGGCCGTCCGTCCGCAAACACCACCATGGAGGCCACCATGTCCTGCCCGGCGGTGTGGGAAATGTCGTAGGATTCCAGCCGCCGGGGGGCCTCCGCCAGCCCGGCCAGGGTCCCCAGCTGCTCTAAGGTCTTGCCGGTGCGCTCGGCGTCGGAGGTGATGCGCTCCACCTCCTCCCGGGCGTTGCGGCGGGCCATGCGCAGCAGCTCCGCCCGCTCTCCCCGCTGGGGCACCCGCAGGGTCACCCGGTGCCCGGCCCGGCCTGTCAGCAGGGCGGCGAAGGTATCCATATCCTCTAATTCGCAGGGTACCAGAATCTCCCGGGGCAGGGCCTGGCGGTCCAGATAATACTGGCTCAGCACGGCGGAGAGGATATCCGCCTCCTCCTGGTCGGCGGCGGCGGAGAACACCTCCACCTCCCGGCCCAGAAGATTGCCGTCCTCAATGTGCAGCACGGCGCTGCCGCAGCGGACCTGGCCCGGGTACACGCCCCACACGTCCGTGTCGGCGCAGACTCCGGCGATGACCTGCTGGGTCTTGCCCAGCACGGAGATGGCCCGGATGCGGTCCCGCAGGGCGGCGGCCTTTTCAAAGTTCAGCTCCTCCGCCGCCTGCTCCATCTCCTGCTGCAGCTCCGCCGTCAGCTGGCGGTAATGTCCGCTGAAGATCCGCACCGCCTGGCGGATGCGGGCCTGATACTCCGCCTGGCCGGGGCCGTCCGGGCGGCAGAAGCCGTCGCAGCGGCCGATGTGGTGGTTCAGGCAGGGCCGCTCCCTGCCGATGTCCCGGGGAAACTGGCGGGCACAGGTGGGTAGGTGCAGGGCCCCGCACACGGCCTCGATGGCCAGCCGGGTCTCCCTCCGTCCGCCGAAGGGGCCGAAATATTTCGCGCCGTCGTCAGCGGTCTTTCCCACCAGGGAGAAGCGGGGGTAGGCCGCGCCCACATCCAGCCGCACAAAGGGATAGCCCTTGTCGTCCTTCAGCAGGATGTTGTACCGGGGCATGTGGCGCTTGATGAGAGAGTTTTCCAGAATCAGGGCCTCGAACTCCGTGGAGACGAAAATGGTGTCGAAATGGTCCACCTGGGACACCATGGCCCGGGTCTTTTCGTTGTGGGAGGCGGTGTCCTGGAAATACTGGCTGACGCGGTTTTTCAGCTTTTTGGCCTTGCCCACATAAATCACCTTGCCGGTTTTGTCCATCATCAGATAGACCCCCGGGGCAAGGGGCAGATCGTTGGCCTTCTGCCGCAGCTCATCCTTGGTCATGGCGACCCTCCTTTCAGGGTTTTCCCCAGTATAGCACGTTTCCCACCGGAAAGGAAGTTTACATTTTCCCCGCCAGAAGGTATAATAGGGGGAAAAGACACCACTAAGGAAAGAGGGAGAATCCGTATGCATAACAAATGGAACAGCGCCAACGTGGATCAGGTGCTGCTGCGAAAAGGGGAGGAACATCTGCTGTACCGGGGCCCGGAGGGCAGCGTGGTCCGGAATGACCACCTGGTCATGAGCGATATCGCCGACGGACCGGCGCTGGCGGCGCTTCTGCGCCGCCTGGGGCTGGAAAACGGGGGGCTTTTCTGCGTCCCCCAGGGGGCCAGTGACGAGGTGGCCCGGGCCTTTAGCCTGAAAAAGGGCGTCCCCTGCACCCAGTGGGTCTATGGCGGCAGCCAGCCGCCCCGGGTCCCCGCCGCGGAGGTGCGGCCTATAACGGAGGAATACCTCCCCCTGTGCGCCGCCCACTATCACCCGGAGGACGACGAGGCGGCATATCTGCGCAGCCGGATGGAGGCGGGGCAGCTGTGGGGCCTGTTTGAAGGCGGGCAGCTGGCGGCTTTCATCGGTGTGCACCACGAGGGCAGCATGGGTATTTTAGAGGTCCTGCCGGAGTATCGCCGCCGGGGCCTGGCCATGGCCCTGGAGGGCTGGCTGATCCGGTGGCACTTAGAGCGGGGCTGGACCCCCTTCTGCCATGTGTATGAGGACAACCCCGCCTCCCACGCCCTGCAGAAAAAACTGGGCCTGACTCCGGCCTCGGAGCAGGTGGTGTGGCTGTGGTGTCCCCACGGGGAGGACGAGGAATGATCGCCATTGCAGCCGTCTGCGAAAACGGCGGCATCGGCCGGGAGGGCGCTCTGCTGTTTCACATCCGGGAGGACCTGCGGCGATTCCGGCAGCTGACCCTGGGCAAAACCGTGGTCATGGGCCGGAAAACCCTGGAGAGTCTCCCTGGGGGCCGGGGGCTGCCGGACCGGCGGAACCTGGTGCTGACCCGGGATACGGATTTCACCACCCCGGGGGCGGAGGTGATCCATGACCTGGCGGAGGTGCCGGAGGACGCGGTGGTCATCGGCGGGGAAAGCGTGTACCGCCAGCTGCTGCCCCGGTGCAGCACCGTGTATCTGACGAAGATTTTCGCCGCGCCCCAGGCCGACGCGTTTTTCCCCGATTTATCCCGGGACAGTGCGTGGACAGAGGCGGAACAAAGCGAGACATTTACCTCCGGCGGCGTGTCGTTCCAATATGTGACCTACCGCCGGAAATAAGAACGAAGGAGGCGGTCTTATGGCAGACCTGGGCACCAATGTGCGATATATCAAGGGCATCGGCGAGGCCCGGGCCGCCGCCCTGGAAAAGCTGGGCATCACCACCCTGGGAGATTTGATCGCCTATTTCCCCAGGGGGTATGAGGACCGGACCCAGGTCCGGCCCATCCGGGAGCTGACCGCCGGGGAGAGCGTATGCGTCCGGGGTATGGTGGCGGCGGACCTGACGGCCTATCGCATTTCCGGAGGCCGCACCATCGCCAAGACCCGGGTGATGGACGACAGCGGGTCTCTGGACCTGGTGTTTTTCAACATGGAGCACCGGCGGGACGCCCTGCACCAGGGGGATGTGTGCGTCTTTTTCGGCAAGGTGGAGGACAATCTGCGGCGCAAGCAGATGATCAACCCCCTGTTTGAGCCGGAGGGGCGGCAGCAGGTCACCGGGCGCATCATGCCCATCTATCCCCTGACCGCCGGAGTGACCCAGGGGCTGATGGCCCGGGCCGCCCGCCAGGGGCTGGACGCCTGCCGGGAGCTGCTGCCGGACGTGCTGCCGGACGAGGTGCGGCAGGCCCACAAGCTGTGTTATGTAAACTATGCATATGAGAACATCCACTTTCCCGCCTCGCCGGAGGCTCTGGAGGTGGCCCGGCGGCGGCTGGTGTTCGAGGAGCTGTTCCTGCTGACCTGCGGCCTGCAGCTGCTGCGGCAGCGGCGGCGGGATGTGGCAGGCCCGGCCTGCCGGCGGATGAGCATGGAGCCCTTTTACCGGCGGCTGCCCTTTGCCCTGACCGGGGCCCAGCGCCGGGCCATTGCCGACGCCGTGGAGGACATGGTGTCCGGCAAGCCCATGAACCGCCTGTGCCAGGGGGACGTGGGCAGCGGAAAGACCATGGTGGCGGCGGCGTGTATCTGGTTCGCCGTGGAAAACGGGTGGCAGACGGCCCTGATGGCCCCCACGGAAATTCTGGCCCGGCAGCACTATCAGGGTCTGGCGCCGCTGCTGGCCCGGTTTTCCATCCGATGCGCCCTGCTGACCGGTTCCACCCGGGCCAAAGAGCGGCGGGAGATTTTAGCGGGGCTGGCGGACGGGTCCATCGACCTGTGCATCGGCACCCATGCCCTGCTGACGGAGGACGTGCAGTACCGGAGACTGGGCCTGGTGGTGACGGACGAGCAGCACCGGTTCGGCGTGAACCAGCGGGCGGCCCTGTCCCAGAAGGCGGAGGACCCCCATATGCTGGTGCTGTCCGCCACGCCTATCCCCCGGACCCTGGCCCTGGTGATCTACGGCGACCTGGACGTGTCGGTGATCGATGAGCTGCCTCCCGGGCGGCAAAAGGTGGACACCTTCGCCCTGGGGGAGAGCTATCGCCCCCGGGTGCAGGCCTTTATCCGGAAGCTGGCGGCAGCGGGACAGCAGATCTTCATCGTTTGCCCCCTGGTGGGGGAGGCGGACCAGATCCCCGACGAGCGCAAGGCCGTGACGGCCTACGCCAAGCAGCTGCAGGAGCAGGTGTTTCCGGACCTGCGGGTGGCGATGCTGCACGGGAAGATGAAGCCCAAGGAGAAGGAGAAGGTCATGGCGGCCTTTGCCGCCGGGGAAAGCGACATTCTGGTGTCCACCACCGTGGTGGAGGTGGGGGTGGACGTGCCCAACGCCACCTGCATGGTGGTGGAAAACGCCGACCGGTTCGGCCTGTCCCAGCTGCACCAGCTGCGGGGCCGGGTGGGCCGGGGCAAGGCCAAAAGCTACTGCATCCTGCTGTCGGACAGCCAGAATGAGGAGACCCGGGCCCGGCTGAAGGTGATGACCCAGACCAACGACGGCTTCCGCATCTCCCAGGAGGACCTGCGGCTGCGGGGGCCGGGAGATTTCTTCGGCCAGCGGCAGCACGGTCTGCCGGCCATGAAAATTGCCGACCTCAGCTGCGACATGCGGCTTTTGGACGAGGCCCAGACGGCGGCCCGGCAGCTGATGGAGCGTGACCCGGAGCTGACGGACCCGGCCCACCGGCCCCTGCGCCGGCGCATCCGCCAGCTGTTCGACACCAACGCCGATATGCTGAACTGAGGTATGAAAACAAACACCGGAGGGACAGCCGTCCCTCCGGTGTTTTCCGGTTATTTCGTTTTTACTCGCTCAGCTGATTGTCCACCAACTGCGCCAGGGCCTCCACGGCCTCCTTGGCGTCGGGGCCGTCGGCGATCAGGGTGATGGCGGTGCCCTTCACAATGCCCAGGGACAGAACGCCCAGCAGGCTCTTGGCGTTGACCCGGCGCTCCTCCTTCTCCACCCAGATGCCGCTTTTGAACTCGTTGGCCTTCTGGATAAAATAGGTAGCAGGCCGGGCGTGCAGGCCCACCTCATTGTTCACGGTAACTTCCTGTGTAAACATTCCATTGCACTCCTTTTATGAAGCATTTTCGCAAAATGCGGGGACATACTTCTCTCACACTATAATATTATACCGAAACGGGGAAAGAAAGCAATATCCAAAGCTACAAATTCTTGAAGCGGGGCCTGAAAAAAAGTTTGGCCCTTTTGGCAGAATCCACAAACTCCGTCTGTTATTTCAGCTCCACCACCGTTACGCCGGCCTCTCCCTCGCCATAGCGGCCCAGGCGGAAGCTCTTGACGGCCTTGTTCCGCTTGAGCATCTCGTGGACCGCCTTGCGCAGGGCGCCGGTGCCCTTGCCGTGGATGATGGTCACGGTGCCCAGCTTTGCCATCACGGCGCTGTCGATGTAATTCTCCACCACGCTTTCGGCCTCCAGGGTCTCATAGCCCCGGATATCCAGCTCCGACGAAGCCCGGGACTGGAGATTCAGCTTGGGACTGCCGCCCACCGGAGCGGCAGGCTTCTTTTTGGGCTGGCCCTCCGGCAGGCGCACCTGCTGGGCCTTGACGGTCATCTTCATCTTCCCCGCCTGCAGGAGCAATGTGCCGTCGTTGTTGACGGCCAGCACCGAGGCGGCCATTTTCACCCCGGGAAGCTCCACCAGGTCCCCTACCTCGATGGGGCGGCTGGGGGCGTAGGCAGGCTCCTGGGGCTCGCTGCGCAGGTGCAGGGCCTCCTGGGCCTGGTTCAGACTGTGCCGCACGGCGGCCTTGGCGTCGTTGAGCTCCTGGAAGTTGATCTGCTTTTGCTGCTGGCGGCGCAGCTGGTCCAGCTGGGCGAAGATCTCGTCGGCCTGGGCCTGGGCCTGGCGCACGATGCGCTTGGCCTCGGCCTCGCCCTTGGTGCGGGCGTTTTCCTTGGCCTTTTCCATCTGCTCCCGGAAGGTCCGGGCCTTTCGGGCGTCCTCCTCCCGCTGACGCCACAGGCGGTCCGCCTCGGCCTGGGCCTTCTCCAGCCGCTGGCGCTTCTCCTCCAACTGGGTCAGCACGTCCTCGAAGCGGACGGAGTCGCTGTCCATCTGCTGCTGGGCGGCCTGGATCACGGATTCGTCCAGCCCCAGCCGCCGGGAGATGGCAAAGGCATTGGATTTGCCGGGAATGCCGATCAGCAGCCGATAGGTGGGCCGCAGCGTCTGCACGTCGAACTCGCAGCTGGCATTTTCCACCCCGGCGGTGGTCATGGCGAAGGTTTTCAGCTCGGCATAGTGGGTGGTGGCGGCGATCAGCGCCCCCTGACTGCGGGCGCTTTCGATGATGGCAATGGCCAGGGCCGCGCCCTCGATGGGGTCCGTACCGGCTCCCAGCTCATCAAACAGCAGCAGGCTCTGGTCGTCCACCTCCCGCAGAATCTGCACGATGTTGGACATATGGGCGGAGAAGGTGGACAGGCTCTGTTCGATGCTCTGCTCGTCGCCTACGTCCGCCAGCACCCGGTGGAACACCCGGACGGCGCTGCCGCTGTCGGCGGGGATGTGCAGGCCGCACTGGGCCATCAGGCACAGCAGGCCGATGGTTTTCAGGGTCACGGTCTTGCCGCCGGTGTTGGGGCCGGTGATCACCAGGGTGTCGAACTGCTGGCCCAGCTCCACGGTGATGGGCACGGCCCTGGCCTGGTCCAGCAGGGGGTGCCGGGCACGGCGCAGGGTCACGCCGCCCCGGCGGCGGACCTCCGGGCGGCTGGCGTTGAGCTGATAGCTCAGCTGGGCCCGGGCGAAAATCACGTCCAGGTGCACCAGAATGTCATAGTCCCACAGAATATTCTCCATGGACCCGGCGCAGGCGGCGGACAGCTGGCGCAGGATGCGGTCGATCTCCTTCTGCTCCCGGGCCTCCAGCTCCTTCAGCTCGTTGTTGGCCTGCACCACGCCCATGGGCTCCACAAACAACGTGGCCCCGGAGGAGGAGATGTCGTGGACCAGGCCGGGCATACTGCCCTTGCACTCGGCCTTCACCGGCACCACGAACCGCCCGTCCCGCTGGGTGATCAGGGCCTCCTGCAGCACCTTGGCATAGGACGGCGAGGAGATGATGCGCTGGAGAATCTGGCGGCCCTTGGAGGCGGCCAGCCGCATTTTCCGGCGGATATCCGCCAGCTCGCTGCTGGCGGTGTCGGCGATGGTCTCCTCGTCCAGAATGGCGGAGCGGATCTGTTCCTCTAAGTATTTATTGGTGTGCAGGGAGGTGAACAGGCGGTCCAGCACCGTCTCCTCCCCCTGGCGCTGGGCGTCGTAATCCGACACCCGGCGGCTGGCGGTAAGGACGCCGGCGATGTCCAGCAGCTCCCGGGTGTTCAGCATACCGCCGTGGTCCGCCCGGGTCAGGGCGGCGGATACGTCCTTCACGCCGGAGAAGGACGGACTGCCGTGGAGTCCCAGCCGCTCCTTGGCGGCGTCGGTCTCGTCCAGCAGACGCAGCACCTCCTCCACGTCCGTGGAGGGGGTCAGCTTCAGGCACCGGTCCTTGGCCGCCTGGCTGACGGCCTTGGCCGCCAGCTTTTCCAGCACCGCCGGAAGCTCCAGGGTGCGGATGGATTTTTCAAATAATTCACTCATATTTCGTTTCCTCTTGCGGAAGAATGGTCTTGTAATAGTCCAGGGTACGGAAGCTGCGCTCCAGCTGGGCGGAAACGTAGGCGTCCGCCGCGTGGTTCAGGGCACGCAGTCCCTCCGGCGGCAGGGAAAAGCTGTACAGCCGCCGGGGGTCGCCGTAGAGCACGTATCGCAGGGCGGCCAGGCCCGACGCCGTCAGCGGCAGGGACAGTCCCCCCTTTTCCCGGCATTTGCCGCAGTGCACCACCCCGTGGACCACGTCCAGCATGGGATTTTCCGGCTGGGGCGCGCCGCACAGGGCGCAGCCATCGGCCATGGGCTCATAGCCTGCCAGGGCCATCAGCCGGAACTGGAACGCGGGCTTCACCAGCTGAGGCGGCTTTTTCAGGGCGCTGAGGGCATACAGGGCGTTGAGCAGCAGGGGCAGCACGTCGCCGCCGCAGCCGTCGGACACTGCCTCCGTCAGCTCGGCGAAGTAGGCCGCCAGGCTCAGGGCCGTCAGGTCCTGCCGCAGGCCGTCGAACAGCTCGATGGTGTCCGCCGCGTCCAGCATGGTCCACCGGCCCTTTTCATACAGGGTCATCTCCGAATAGGCCAGCAGCTGGCAGGCCGCGGCCACGCGGCTTCCCTTGCGCCGGGCGCCCCGGGCGATCACGGAGAGCCTGCCCCGGTCCGGGGTCAGCACGGTGAGGATCTTGTCCGCGTCCCGGGTCACCGTTTCCCGCAGCACCAGGCCGCACGTTACGAATCGTTCCGGCTGCATTCAGCCGCCTCCTTATACAGCAAGTACGCCTCCGGCGCTCCGGTGGCCCAGAACAGGGCCCAGCGCTCCTCCATGGCTTTTCACCTCCGCCCATAGCTTGCCGCTTTTCCGGCGGCGTCATGAGTGGAAGCTTTTGGAGGGGGGATTACTGCTCGTCATATCCCCTGGCGCGGATGAAATTCACATTATCCCGCCAGTTTTCCTTGACCTTGACCCAGGTTTCCATGTACACCTTGGCGCCCATGAACTTTTCGATGTCCCGGCGGGCCAGGGAGCTGATGCGCTTGAGCATATCCCCGTGCTTGCCGATGATGATGCCCTTGTGGCTGGCCTTTTCGCAGTAGATGGTCACGTCCAGGTCGATGATGCCGGTGTCCTCCCGCTCGGTGAAGCGGGTCACCTCCACCGCCGTGCCGTGGGGGATCTCCTTGTCCAGGCACAGCAGCATCTTCTCCCGCAGAATTTCGGCGCAGACCTGGGCGTCGGGCTGGTCGGTGGTCATGCCGTCGGGAAACAGCTGGGGGCCTTCTGCGGCATAGGTCTGCAGCTGGGCCATCAGGTCGTCCAAACCATCGCCGGTCCGGGCGGAGATGGGGATAATGGCGTCGAAGCCGTCAAAGGCCTGGCTGTAGGCCGCGATCACCGCCAGCAGGTCGTCCTTTTTCTCCACGGTGTCGATCTTGTTGATGCACAGCACACAGGGCAGACCCTCCTCGGTGATGCGCTGGAGCAGGATCTTCTCCGGCTCCCCCACATGGGCGATGGGCTCCACCAGCAGCAGGGCGGCCTCCACCTGCTGCAGGCTCTCCCGCACCACCTTCACCATGTAGTCCCCCAGCCGGGACCGGGGCTTATGCAGGCCCGGGGTGTCCAGCAGCACAAACTGGGTATCCTCCCGGTTCACCACGCCGTAGATCCGGTTGCGGGTGGTCTGGGGCTTGTCGGACACGATGGCGATCTTCTCTCCCACCAGGGCGTTGGTGAGGCTGGACTTGCCCACATTGGGCCGCCCGCAGATGGTGATCATAGCGGTTTTTGTGATGTTGTTCATAGGTGATCCTCAACTTTCTTTTGAGCAATTTTATTGTGTCAGGGTAAACTGATAAGTGACAGAGTTCTGCCACCGTTCCTCGTTTTCCAGGTCCTGCCCGATCACCTTGCCGCCCATGCGCTCATAGAAGCTGCGGGCGTTAAGATTCTCCGGGACACAGTGGCAGACAAAGGAGGCGGCATGGTGCGCTCTGCAATACGCTTTCACGAAATCGAACGCTTGCCGGCCGATCCCCTGTCTTTGGCATTCGGCGGAAATATACAGGGATTGCAGGGTGATTACATCGGCTTCGTTTATCGTCAGGTAGCCGATGTCCTGCCGGTCCTTTCGGACCAAGTACACAGAATACGCCGGATGATGGACCCTCAGCAGCTCCATTTCCCTGTGCCAGTCCCAGTCAAAGTTATCTATCATGCTGTCGGGGTAGACGCCTCGGTATGTGGTGCCCCA
>OGLN01000994.1_pt1 | contig 21712 bp, 28 predicted proteins | sample 1572641 | NCBI WGS metagenome assembly OGLN01 (sample SAMEA2581903, study PRJEB24529) | metagenome | biome: Human gut stool | place: China | collected 2011
GGAAACGATAAATAAATTCTTCTGCCACCTTATAAAGCAACATGGGATCCATCTGATGGTTAATAAAGCTGTCAACCTTTAAAATCCCTCCCGGAAAACATCTGCCATCCTGCAGAATACGTTGTTTTAGTAATTCCATTTTTATTTTTTGGAATATTGCCGTAATTATTGGAGTTAAGATATTCTTCTTGACGTTCTCCATGTTTTTTACAGAAGTGATAAGAAATGGACGAACGCATTTTTCTTTCTACACGACATAAATATTTAAAGAATATTCCACGTAACTCTTCATCAAATTCATAAAGAGCAACTATATCTTCAAAACATGCTTCATTAATATATTTGCGGGTATGAATATCAATAAAAGGATGCTTGTATCCGCCAATTAGTGCATAGTAACTGATATTTTGCAAGGATTCTACCGCAAAGTCATCATCTGTAATAACTAGATTTTTTTCATTTTTCAATTTTTCAACCTGTGCGGTATATGTAATAAACGGTTTGCTCATATGTACCTCGCTGCAAAATGTTCCAAATAAAAAAAGGAGAGGGGCCTCGGCACCCTCCCCCGATCGCAGGCTTCTCAAGTTTCTGCAATCTGATCACTAAAGATAATATAACTGATATAACTAAGAAAGTCAATCATAAATTATCTTTATTTAGATTGTATTCAATATGGTTATTTTTATGTACTATTCAAATACATTGTTTAATATTCCTTCATCGCTATATATGTACCTGTATTACTTTAATATCTTCCTTATCTGCTTATCCGTCGCCTTCGGATACATCTCATGCATATCTTAAAATCGCAGTTGCACAGATATGTCTGCATCATAAGATTCGTTATTGCACCATCAAATCCTTTTTCTCCATCCTTAAATTGACCATTATCTTTTTATGCTTATTAGGAGCTTTCACATCATCATATAATGCATCAAAATCATATTTTGTTCTGTGTTACAACAAAACTACTAAAAAATGGCTCAGTCATTTTTTCATTGCCTTGTAGCCAATTAATACTGTCCAAACATATGCACAGGTTTTTGGAATCATCAGCATGCCGATCATCGGAATTACATCAGCCAACAGTACAACCGGAATATAGAATGCAAAGCTCAGGACGATTGTCAGCCACATCCAACGAAAAGAGCTATCATTATTTTCTTTTGCACTTTTATAGAATAAAACTATGATAATTAATCCCATCAGTGCAAACGGAATATTTCGGTAGATTCCCCATGAAAGCGGAGCATCTGCACTGAACCAGGCATTCTGAGGCATCATACACAGAACAATTCTTATTCCTGCAAGACCATAAATAGCTGCTGTAGCTGCTTTATAGCCTTTAATCTGATAACGCTCACGCCATATATGATAGAGAACAACATAAAAAATAGTCATAGTGATAGAGGTTATCCACTTGCCTAACCCAAGCTGTACGGTAAAGTTCTCAAGACCTGTTGTACAAAGCGCTATTGCACGAGGTACCAGATGGAATGCATCTCCACTTCCTAAAATAACTGCCATAATTCCAAACATGGTAAACTGACGGTTTCCTTTGCTTTTTCGAATCATTAAAATTCCGATTGTGATTACCGAAAACAAATATACGGTATCAAATATAGTTTCTACAATTGCCTGCATAATAAAAATCCTTTCTACTTAGATACATCTTTAAACGCATAAGTGAACATCGTTCATTTTGTTTCAAAAATTTTCCCACACTCTAATGTGGGAGAATTTTAATATAATGTTTTGTTAATCAATATCAAAATCGAAGACGGATTATAATCCTGACGAATCATTGATACCAATATTAAAGAAAATAATATATCTGCAAACTGTTTTTCCGTGAATTGTTCATCAAATACATCTGGACGAATCTTAGGATCATTCTTTAATATATCGCACAATCCATTAAGAATATGCCCCCATGTCTGCAGCATTTTCTTCTTTCCATCCGTTTTTTCATCCTTCATAAATCCAAGCGAATGCAGAGAAAAGAAGCCCGGAAATTGCTCATTTCCATATTCCAGTCTTTTATAAATCCATGAGACACAGGCAGCAACATCTTTAAAGACCTGCTCATCTTCAGGGTTAAAAAAGATTTCACGCCAAATACTCTCAATTGTATCCCCAAGCAAATCTGACTTGGATTCATAGTAATTGTAGATTGTCCCCGCCGAAACAGAACATCGGGATGCAACAGCTCGTATGCTTACAGCAGTCCATCCGTTTTCTTTGATTAGCTCTCTGCTTGCAGCTAATATGTCTTCTTTTGAAGTTGCAAGATGGTTCACGAATTCACTCCTTTTCAAGGTAATGTCATTTAACTATTTCATTAAATGAACAACGTTCATGTTGAAAATATACACCGTTCATTATATTTTGTCAATGCTTCTTTTATATTCCGTTAATTATTTTCTATATTTATCATCACCTGACAACCATCATCCTGTATCCTTCAGCCAGATTTTTTGTGAATATTCAAGTTTTTCAAAATCCATATAAGCATTCTTTAAAAGCATTTATTAATACTTAATCCTAAAATAATCCAAATACGCTTTATACTTGTCCTGTGCAGTCAGGCAGGTATCGGTCAGATAGCCTTTTTCGTTGTCCCATTCCTTCAATCCACGGTAATAGAACATCTTCAGATTGTCCTCAATGATGAACGGAACGATATTGTATTTCAGGCACTCCTTAAACATAATCAATCTGCCCACACAACCGTTGCCGTCCTGGAACGGATGAATCCGCTCAAACTTCACATGGAAGTCCAGAATATCCTCAAAGGTCTTTTTTTCCTTGGCGTTGTATTCCGTCAGCAAGGCCTTCATTTTATCGGCAACTTCTTCCGGAAGGGCTGTATCCCTGCCACCGACTTCATTCGGAAGTTTCTTATAATCACCAACAGCAAACCAATCTTTTCTGGAATCGCTGGTGCCATTCTTCAAAACCAAGTGAAGTTCTTTGATGAATTTCTCCGTCAAAGCTGCTTTTGCATGATCAATAATCATGTCGATACACCGAAAGTGATTTGCCGTTTCAATCACATCATCCACATTCAGCACTTCTTTTTCTACGCCAATAGTATTGGTTTCAAAGATATATCTGGTTTGATCATGTGTCAGACGGCTTCCTTCCATATGGTTGGAGTTGTATGTCAAATCAATCTGTGTCTTATGGTATATTCCACCGGAATATTTACTTGCCTTTTGCTCTTTCAGAATATCCAACAGAGTAATAGGTTCTTCTTTTCTTTTGTTAGTGCGCTCCGGTTTCTCTGCGTTTTCCGGAAGGTTCCATGTCTTACCAGTAAGAAATGCACCGTTCACACGCCCCTTAGCACAGTAATTTCTAACACTGCGCTCTGACATATTCCATTTTTTTGCTATTTCAGCAACTGAAAGATATCGCATCTATTATCCTCCGCCATAAATTATATTAAATGACCTCGTTAATCTATTATATAGTATACCACACTATCAGCAAAAACATCAGAATATTTTAATCTAAATTATTATATTTTTGCCGTTAAAAAATCTATTAAGAAATCTGTTTTAATAGCGTTGACAAATGTGAAAAATGAAACGCTACATCAAATGCTGTGCAAAAGTCACCTCGAAAATCGTTCCCCCAGTCTTGCCTGATTTGATACAAATACTGCCATCATGTACTCTAACGATTTCACGGACAAAAGCAAGACCTAGCCCTACGCCACCCAGCTCCCGGCTTCTGGATTTATCCACACGGAAGAATGGCTCGAACACTCTCTCCCTAAGCTCCTTTGGTATTCCGCTTCCCGTATCTTCTACAGACAGATAAACATGCTTGTTTCTCTGATATGCGGTTACTGTAACCTGTCCGAGCGGATGATTATATTTGATGGCATTCTCAACCAGATTGTATACAAGCCTGTAAATAAGGATATCACTGCCTATCATAGTGGCATCCTCACATTTTCCAATCAGCTTTATATTCTTTTCCACGGCAAGAGGCTCAAGGTCTGCCAAAACCTCTTCAACAATAGCATCCAATATAATTTTATCATCCCTTCCCACTGTCTGAAGCTCACTCATGTCAAGAAGAGTCTTTACCATCCTGTTTAATTTATCATTTTGTTCCGTAACCATTTTTATGGTCTGCAAAGTGTCTGCATCATTTCCCGGGTGAGAGGCAGAATTATATAAATCAAGCTGTACCTGCATTAGCGCTAATGGAGTACGCAGCTCATGTGCTGCATTTGCAGTAAACTGTCTCTGTATCTCAAATGCATCCGACAGACGCTCAAGCATCTTATTATAAGAAATACCCAGCTGGTTCAGTTCCTTAACATTGTTTTCCTCTATTCTTGAATCAGACAGATTCTGAGCCTGTACCTCTTCAATTTTATCTGAAAACTCCCTGATTGGTCTGAGTGCATGCCCGCTTATAAAATAAGTGACGACACCTCCCAAAAGCGCCAGCAAAACCGTGATTATCAGACTGTTTCTTTTATAGTCGGCCTTATTATTGTACACCTGAACCGAAAATTCATCCGCAAACTCATCCCACTTATCGTCCGGTATGCTGATATATATTTCATCTGATTTGTTTCCTTTTTCATCCCCCTGTGACTCTACCGCATCCTGCAGAGAATCGATGTAATGCACACCATTTTTATAGACAAACATAGTCAGGCAGCCACATATAATAGCAATACACAATGTAGTAATGCACGTAAGTCTCCACTGTAGCGACATTCTTTTCATCTGTCAGACTCCTCCCGTATTTTATAGCCTTCACCTACCTTGTTCAGAATGGGATCATAGCCCAGCTTCGCCTTAAGCTTTTTTCTAAGTGAAGACATATGTACCCTGATTGCTCCGCTAAAGCTGTCTGCCGTGGCATCCCACACATGCTCTATCAGCTCCTCCTGACTCACCGGTCTGCCTATATTGATAAGTAAATATTCCAAAATACCATTCTCTTTTCTTGTCAGTGGAACCGGCTCTTCCTTTGCATATGCCTCGCGTTTAATCGTATCAAACTTTATTTCTCCGCATTCAAGACATATATCATTCTGTACAAATTTCCTTCTTGTCAGGCTTCTGATACGTGCCTCAAGCTCCTGCAGATGGAATGGTTTTTCCATGTAATCATTTGCTCCTGCATCCAGTCCCTCTACCTTATCAGCAATCTGACCTCTTGCAGATAATATCAAAACCTTAGTTTCATCATTGTATTTTCTAAGCTCCTTAAGCAGCTCCATGCCATCCATCCCCGGCAGATTCAAATCCAAAACTATCAGATCATAATTCTCCGACAGTATACATTCAAGAGCCTCTTTCCCATCATAACAGGTATCCACCTCATAACCGGCAGCATACAGACTCTTTGCAACCATATCACATATTTGTTTCTCATCCTCAACAATTAATAATCTCAAAATGTTCTCCTGATTCTTAACAATAATTTTACAACCCATATTGTATAATACCAAAGTCAGCTGGTCAACAATACAACAAAAAGGAGCAACATTATGTTGAAATACCAAAAAACATGTCAAATCATTCTGCTTATCCTTGGTGTATCCATGATAAGCTATGGTGCAGTCAGAGGTGAGGCGGCTACAGTGCTTGGTAAAGCAATAAAACTATGTCTGGAGTGTGTCGGAATTGGATAAGAAAAAGAAATTACTATCAAAAAAGCTGGCAAAAATACGTGGATGGATACAGGCCGCAGCAACGCTGCTGACCAATATTCATATTCCAAATTTATTTAAGGGTAAAATATATCAGGGCAATGCAAAAACAGTATGCGTACCCGGATTAAACTGCTACTCCTGCCCTGCCGCGACAGGAGCCTGTCCAATAGGGGCATTTCAGGCAGTTGTCGGATCATCAAAATTTAAGTTTTCATACTACATAACCGGATTTTTTATTTTACTCGGTGTAACTCTCGGCAGATTTATATGTGGTTTTTTGTGCCCATTTGGATGGTTTCAGGATTTACTTCATAAAATCCCCGGAAAGAAATTATCCACAGCCAAACTAAAGCCTCTTAGGTACCTAAAATATGTCATTCTTATTGTTTTCGTTATACTTCTTCCGATGCTTGTAACGAACTCTATAGGAATGGGAGACCCGTTCTTTTGCAAATATATCTGCCCTCAGGGTGTTTTAGAGGGTGCTATACCGTTATCTATTGGAAATGCTGCTATCCGTTCTGCGCTGGGAAAGCTTTTTTCTTTCAAGTGTATGATTTTAATTGCAGTGATTGTACTAAGTATCTTATTTTACAGGCCCTTCTGTAAATGGATTTGTCCGCTTGGAGCAATCTACTCATTATTTAATAAGGTCAGCCTGCTCAAAATCACCGTTGATAGCAACAAATGTGTCGGATGCGGTCAATGCTCAAAGGCATGTAAGATGGATGTGGATGTGTGTAAGACACCGGATCACCCCGAGTGCATACGCTGCGGTGCCTGCATAAAGGCCTGTCCGAAGGACGCCATCTGCTACCGGTTTATGGGAAAATCATGTCAAAAAAATGACAACAGATAACTATTAAACATTTTACTATTATTTTTAAAGGAGAAATTACTCATGAAAAACAAATTATCATTTATTTCTATTTTTACACTCTGCATAGCATTATCACTTACAGCATGTGGCGTAAAGCAAGCTTCCACAACAGATTCTAAGAACACTCAGACTGAAGCCGGCTCAGAAGCATCCGGCAAATCAGATTCCAGGCTTGATGATTTATATCAGCAGGAAAATCAGCTTTTTGCAGATCACGCTGATGTGTGGAACAAGGCATTTGGCATGATGAACAAAGGTGCCGCCAATCCAAACGGAAATTATGCTGATTATCTTGCCGGTACCGTAGAATCAAACAAGAATTCATTCACAGACGATGAGCTTAAAACACTTAATGAGGATATTGAAACCATACGAAAAATCGAGGAACAGATAGCAGAGCTTGAAAACAAAAAAACATCATCAGACGACAACCAGAAGAACAGCTCTAAAGCCTCATCTGTATTCAGTGATTTTTCCGGTGAGGATTTTGATGGCAATAAGGTTGATGACAGCCTGTTTTCCGGTAATGCAGTAACAGTCGTCAATTTCTGGTTTACCGGCTGCAAACCATGTGTCGCTGAATTATCCAAGCTTAACGAATTAAATGATGCTATCAAATCAATGGGCGGAGAAGTTGTTGGCATCAACACTGAGACCTTCGATGGCAATAAAACAGCTATCAAAGAGGCTGCCTCTGTTCTTGAAAGCCAGGGTGTCAAATATCGTAATCTGTCAATTGACTCCTCTAGTGCAGCCGGTAAATATGCCTCAGAAATCATGGCATTTCCAACAACTATACTCGTTGACAGAAATGGCAATATTGTAGGCGAACCAATGCTCGGCGGAATTGATAACCAGGACAACTATGATGCCCTTATGAAGCAGATCCAATCTGTAATTGATGCAGACAGCACAAATAAATAAAATATCAACATATTTAAAAAAGCTCCTGTGCATTGCACAGAGAGCTTTTTATACTACTTCTTTAGTGTTCCAACATAGTCTCCATTATTATATACAAATGGTCCTGCTTCTTTTTCTTCTCCGAAATACTCAGGTCTCAGAGAAAGGATACTTAGCAATTCATCCATGCTGCTTACCTTTGTTGCCTGATATGGCTGCTCAAACGCTATTTTTTCTACAAACAGATAATAGTCGCTGTACTTTATCAATAGGCCTGTATGTCCCACGAAAACAGCATCTGAATCCGGATCATATATTGCTATGCTAATAAGTGAAATCCGGTCACTGTCTATCTGGAATCCATACTTCTTCCAGTTATCAGAGAATGTCTTTTCAGGATGTTTGTCATCCGTAATGCTCTTTTCTCCGTATAAGGTAGTAAACATATCCTTATTCTGCCTTATGATTTCATACCTGTCTACATTATCTATGGCTTGTGTATCAAACATTAAATACGTGCCGCTATAGCTATCTTCCACTGACTGTGCGTGAAGCAACCCATCCAGCAAAAGAAAAGCTGTCATTCTGCAATCGGCATCTGAATAGTCATGCTTTTCCTCCCAGCCATCCATACATTTACCGGTATCTGCTTTCATTTTATCCGCATCTGCCCAGGTATCCTTAAGCTTTGCATTCTTCCCGGCTGAATCCGCAAAATCAGTTACCCATTCTTTAAAGGTATCTACATGCGATACTCCGGCTGAATCAAGCGCTCTGCACACCTCATTAATGGTATTGCTTCCACCCATATATGTTGCAGCCGGCAGCTCCTGTTTTTTATCAGAATCCTGCGGTTTCGATTCTTCGGCAGTATCCGTTTCAATATTATCCTTGCTTATATTCTTATTTCCACAGCCTCCAAAAAGTCCTGCACAAAGCATCATTCCAATTATTATTGAGATTAATTTCTTCTTCATTGTTATCATATCTCTTTCTGATTATTTGTACCGTCCTGTACTTTTTTAAGGTACATTACTATTTGTACTATGTAAATAGTATACTGACAAAATTAAAGAAATATTAATCATATCTATTTTCACACATACATCCTCCTGCTTCTTTGTAACTGATATTATGTATCATTACTATATTCAGAAGCATTCGTTTATTTATTATGTTGCATACTTGTGTCATAGTTGTAAAATGTTCCAATGCTCCCTCACGAGCTTACATTTGTATCAGCTTCTGCAACGAGCTTTGCCTTTGTACTTCCTGCCGTTCCCCTGTGTCTCTGGTACTTCCATCTTACGATGTGCCCTTATATCTCTTCATTAAAAATAATACTATTCCTGTAAACAAACATAACAACGCTATCAACAAAATCCCCAGTAATGGGAATTTAAAAATATATCTCCACGACTCAGTAAAACACTGATGAAAATTTGAGAATTCAAATCCCTGATACATTTTTGCAAACAATGGCATCAGCAAATGTCATATCTTGCCTCTCCTTCCTCTATATTTATGTATTATTATAATACATTTTTTCATTCATAACATCTACCAACTTGACCTTGCAAAAAGCAATGTAATAAATTATACAAATCATGCACTAAATGATACTGTTATAATTATTATGAAATGAGGGTCAAAAGGCATCATTGATGCTTGCATGCAATTTAAAAAGCTCCCGTGCATTGCACAGAGAGCTTTTTAGTCCGGTTAGTACAGACATATATTAACACGCGAATTATATGATGACACTTGCTTTCCCTTTTTTTCAAATCTTTGGATTCTTGTAATAACCTGATATTCCATCTGCAGCTTGTCCGATGAACAAGAGTATACATAAGGTTCAAAACCGGTATATTCATCATCCCCTTGCGTATAATTATTCCCATAATAAAAATTCTCTATTATATTTGTCTCAAAGGAAGAATCTATTTTTGACTCAGACTCTTTTGGATCGCCCATAGAATAATCGCTGCCATATGTCTTTGCATATAAATCTCTCATCACTACAGCCTGTGCCTTAGGACTATCCACATCTGCACAATAATATGTAATATAAAACGGTACTCCAAGCACCGCATCAACAGCGGCCAGCATTCTCGTATCTTCAAATGATATTATAAATACCCACGCCGACAATTCCTTGCTTATATCCGATGTTACAAAACAATCTGATATTGAGTTGTCAAAGCTATCATCCAAAGCAACTCCTGCACCATATTGCCAAGGAGCTGCCTCATATGTCTGTTCTATTTCGCTGTCTGTATCCTTTGAATAGTTACTTTCAAGGCTTTGGAGCATAACTATATCGTCTTCACCGAGCATCTGCATAATACCTGACTGCCTCTGCAGCTCACAGGCACCCTTCAGAAAAGTCTGAATAGCCGTATAAGCCTGTCCCACCGGAATCTCAGTATCCAACGGTTCCCTTTTCTCACTATATTTCCCATTCCACAGCTCATTTACATTGTCCTGCATCAGAGACATCATCTTAGTAAGCCTCTCTTCAGCTGAAATAGAGCTGCTGTAGGGGCTTATATCTGCGTTGCTTATCGTAGTACTCGTTTTGGCAATTTTTGCTGCTTTAAGTGAAATCAGATAATTCGGTATCATATTTCCCGCACATACAACTGCCAGAATAATGCATATACACACTATTCCCTTGATTTTATCCGGTTTTTTATCAATACATTTGCGCACTGATAAATGCTTACTTCTCATCCAATGCCTCCGCTTTCATGTCAAAATACACCTTGGTTCCTTTGCCTGACTCACTCTCATAATGGATTTTTGTATCATGCAGCTTAGCAATCCTTGATACAAGTGCAAGCCCAAGCCCTGCTCCATGCTCACTTCTCGACCTCGACTTGTCAACCATATAAAAAGCCTCTGTAATGCGCTCTATATCTTCAGGCGGTATTCCTCTTCCATTGTCCGAAACTGCAATACGATAAATACTGTGCGAAATAAGTCTGCCTGATACATCCACCTTACTGCCTCCTGATTTCACTGCATTGTCTACCAGGTTAAGAAGCATAGTCTTAAACAGGTCATATTCCAGCCACACCCATGCCTCATCCGCACTGTACACAATCTCTGTATTATGCTTTCTTGCCGCTTCACGTGCGGTTTCCACACAGTCTGTTATAATCTCAGATACTCTTGTCTCTTCAAGCCTGAAATCATTTTTATCAAGAGTGATAAGCTTCAGCAGCTTAAACGATAATGCTTCAAGCCTCATGCCCTCATTCAGTATGACTCCGGCAGCACTGTGCACCTCATCCTCGGACATTTTTTTCTGATACAGGGTATCGGCATATCCGATAATTGATGTCATTGGGGTTTTGAGCTCATGTGCGAAGTTTGCAGTAAAATCCTCCTGCTTCTTTGCCGCCATCTGAAGTTCATAAACTTTGCTTTCAAGGTTTTTCGCAAGCTCGTTGAAAGCCCTCGCAAGCTCACCTATTTCATCCTTTGTCTTTACATCACTTCTTGCTGTGTAATCACCATCTGCAAATTTTTTGGTTGTGGCTGTTAATCCGGCAAGAGGCTTTGTAATCATCCAAGAAAGTATCAATATGACCATCATACCAACAGCAAGTATAACAATGTAGTACACGCTGCATCTATACCTAAGCTCCTTTGCCTCATCGAAAACCGGTGTAATATCACTTTCCGTTATCAGAATATACCTGTTATCATTCAGTTTAAAGCTGCTTTTGACATGGATATATCTGCTGCTTTGCTTTTCACCGGTATCTTTAGTATTCTCTTTTGACACTATACTGTATGTAAGCGTACCATCCTTTACCTTTATATCCTTTTGCTCATAATTACATGAATTGGCATATATCCTTTTTCCATCATCAACAGCAAGATACATTCCTCCTTCATCTCCAACAATGGATTTTGCCGACTGCGACATCATATCTGTAAGCTCCTTATCCACATCTTCACTCTTCATATTAAGGATTACCGTTTCAATCGAGTATTTTATCATCTGATGCTGTGAAAGTGCACTGTCCTGCTCCCTTTTCACTGCATGCTCCAGTGAATATGATAGAGTCACATATTCTATCATTCCAAGGGCAACAGCCAGTATCACTGTCATTCCAAGAAACATTTTATAGAAAAATTTCATCCGCGAACCTCCAGACGATAGCCAATCCTGAAAACTGTGACAATCTTTTCATTCCAATCAAGCTTTTTCCTTAGTCTTTGTACATGTGAGTCCAGTGTCCTTGTCTCCCCGGTATACTCTTCCTGCCATACAAGTTCATAAAGCCTGCGCCTGCTGAGTGCAACATTCTTATTCTTCATAAGCTCATACAGCAGATCAAATTCCTTTACTGTGAGCTCTACCTGCTCACCTGCCTTTGTCACCGTACGTGATTTAGGATCTATAGCTACATCCTCTATTTCCAGACGCTCTGCCATACGCTGAGTGCGCCTTAATACGGTTTCCACTCTCGCAAGCAGCTCCCCTATCTGAAATGGTTTGCATATGTAATCATCCGCGCCCATACGAAGCCCGCGTATCCTTTCATCCACCTGTCCCATAGCAGATATTATTATGACCGGAGTATCCCCAATTCTCCTGACATAGTCAAGCAATTCATAACCATTTATCTCAGGAAGCATAATATCAAGCAGCAGCAGATCATATCTGTTCTGCTCAATTTTGTCCGCCCCTTCCTTGCCATCAAACGCTCTTTCGCATTGATATCCCTCTGCCTTCAGGGTGTTGCATATTAAATTATTTATGTCGTTGTCATCTTCCACTATAAGAATACTGGTCATAAGCTGCTCCTCTTCTATGATTATGATAGAATTATTATAGCATAAAGATGTGTCATAGTTGTAAAAAACACCCTGTTATTTAACTCAATAATAGGATGTTTTACCGGCACTTATACAAATATATTCTCACACATACATACTCCAGACAGCTCTAATCTGAGATGATATATTTTTGAATAACCACCTTTTGCCACTTTTTTCAATGCTGTTTGGATCATTTATTGAAAATCCTTCATCATCATAGCCTGTTATAACCATAAAATGTCCTGTATCGGTAAAATCTCCCGGTCCTACATTTACCACAATAGGATGTCCTGCATCAAGCTCTGCCTTCATTCTGCTCTCATCCAGCGCCACTGTCTTTGCTTTTACGCCGTAGTGCCTGCAGCCTTCACTTATAAGCGTCCATGAACTTCCCGAACCATCCACACTGTAACCGGCTTCCTTTGAATACTTTGCTACTGCAATAGGTGATGCCTCCCTGTTGTGTGTCAGATAAACCACTACCATCGAAAGTGTAGTGGGACCGCATCCGCTTGCTGCAAAAAAATTGCCGCTATACTTTTCATAGCCCCAGCGTTTATCCCACTGCACAAATAACGGAACACTATCCATAGACGCTTCTTCTGTCAAGTCAATTGTGTGTTCCTTCACATGTTCCGCCGGATAATCATACACAAACTCAAGTGCCTCTTCATTCTTTAAAGCAAGCTCCTGTAGCTGTTTTGGATATTGGGTACTGTTCATTATATCATCAAGCATTGACTGTTCATTTTGTATCTTATTCTTTTCAGTGATTTTGCTATTTTCTATAACAGCATTATTATATGTATTGTTTCCGGCTTCAACATCATATCTATTTGTCCCGCCATCGCCGGATGTTATCATACGGCTTCCCACAGCCACAAATACAGCCACAGCTATGATACTACAGGAAAATATGATAGAACGCAGTATTTTTCTGCGCCTGCGTCTCCTTCGACGTAAACTTGCCCCATGTCTGCAACATTTGTTTTGTGTCATGTCCACTTTCTACCCTCCTGCTTCTGTGTAACTGATATTGTGTATCATTACTCTATCAGAAGCATTCGTTTATTATGTTGCATACTTGTGTCATAGTTGTAAAATGTTCCAATATTAAATTGTATAAATAAACTGAACAATGACAGTATTGCAGGATATTTTAACCTGTCACTGTATTAAGCAACTTTTGACTATATATTCTGTTATTTTGGCAAGTAATAATTCTTTTCGTATTCTATAATGACATCGTAAACAGAAAGGAGATGAATTTCCATGAGAAATAAATTAAACAATTTTATTAATAACTTACTTAGCTTTTATGCAAGCTTCTTTACTCACAGATTTTATCAAATGTAATGTGCATAGCATACATAAAATACCTGATGTCCCCCATATTCTTCCACTAAAGCTATGAGTTGCATTCAAGTTTTCTTCATCCTGCAATGTCCATACGATTCTGATTCCTATCGTATTGTTCTGCTTAATCTTTGGCAGGTAATTTCCTATAACAATAAACTTGTTCCATAATAAATTAATCCAATAAATTCTTCACACCTGCATACAAAATTTACTTCATGCTCTGTACGGGTCTCACCTATTCTGTTTTGTGGAAGAACTGCGTTTCTTTTTAATACTTCATCCGTCACCTTAAATCTGAATAATAATATGAATAGTACTCGTCATAATATTTACATATGGCGACTTGAGGGCAGCGTGCAGTTATTTTTACACCAAATCCTGAAAAAAGTGGAAGTGCGCTTTCTTTGCGCATGATTTCAGTCATTTATACACAACAGGTACCAAAAGGGAGATGCGAAAAAACTCAATCGAGTTTTTTCACATCCCCTATTACAACGATGGTCAGCTCATTTGTGGCAGAATGGTATGGTTGAAGCGCGGAGCGGCATCATGAATGAAGGGTGATGTCGCTCGAAATTATACGCAATGAAATAAGCGCGGTTCAGCAGGAATTGCTATTGAAGTTGGAAATAAAATCAATCGCCATGCTAGAATATGCACCAAAACAAGATTCCGAGGCCTGCTGAAAACAGGATCATCAGAATTGGCGATGGAGCTGTTTTTCTGATTATTTTACAAATCAGATGTGTTGCTCCGAGCATGGCAAATACTGCGATAGAGCGCAAATCGGGCGCAAATCCGGCCTGTAAATCTGTGAGGCCAAACAGCGTAGACAGCGCCATGCTGAGCGCGGTCGCAAGGATCATCGCTACAACGCACGGACGAACTCCCGATAAAAAGGCGTTGACGGGTGCATATTTCATCAGATTCTTTAGTGCGGATGCAATTAAGAGAATAATCAAAAATGACGGCAACACCACGCCCAGCGTTGCAACAAATGAACCGAGGATTCCGCCCTGTGTTGAGCCGATAAAGGTTGCCATATTCACGGCAAGGGGTCCCGGTGTGGATTCAGATACGGCAATAAAATTCAGAAACTCGTTCTCTGTCAGCCAGCCGTTGGAAAGCACCGTTTCGCGTACCAGCGAAACCATTCCATAGCCGCCGCCGAAAGACAAGGCACCGATCATCAAAAAGTTCAGAAAGAGACGCAGGTATATCATGACGTTTTCCCATCTCCTTTCCGGATTTTTCGCAGAAAGAAAACAACAAGCCCGACCGCGCCGCAGATCAGGATGTAAAACACAGAGGAAAACGAAACTGCTGTGATCGAGCAGCAGAGCATGGAAGCCATGACCAACGTGAGAAGCGTCAAGTTTAGTGTGTTTTTGTCAATACTTTTAAGCATTTTCAGCCCTGCGGTAAGGATCAGATAGATCACACATACCTGAATCCCGCGGAATGCGCAGGAAACCCAGCGCAAACTGAGAAACTGATCAAAGAACAGCGAGATACCATAAATTACAAAGAAAGATGGAATGCAGACAGCAAGTGTGGACATGGTTGCACCCGCAAATCCTGCAATTTTGTAACCAATGTAAGTCGCACTGTTGATGGCGACTGGTCCTGGCGTGGATTCGGCTACCGCAACCATGTCCAGAAACTCGCTTTTTTCAAGCCATTTTTTCTTTTCAACGAACTCATTTTCAAGCAGCGCAATCATAGCGTATCCGCCGCCAAAGGTGAACGCACCGATTTTTAAGAATGTGATAAATAAAGAGCAAATTAGTTTCATGCCTGTATATCCCTCCTTCTGCGAATAATACCTACAAGTAAAACACCCAATAGAATCAGGCAGCCAGACAACACCTGCGACACGCGGACACCTGGCATCAGATAGAGACTGTCAGTACGAAGTCCCTCTACAAAGCAGCGTATCACACCATAGCCGATCATGTAAAACGGAAGCAGATATCCTTTTTTCTGAAATGCGGATAGGAGATCAGCATGACAATCAGCAGCAGTGTATTCAGTGCAGATTCGTAGAAGAACGTCGCCTGATGCCACTGCCCGAGTTCCTCTATGTAAACATCATACGGAAAGAATTGGAGATCTAGATTTGTGATCAGATTTCCGTAAGTCTCCTGATTCACAAAATTCCCCCAACGTCCGATGGCTTGTCCAAGAACAAGGCTGGGAATCAGCGTATCTGCAAGCGAACAGAAGGAAAGTTCTTTGACCTTGCAGTAAATCAGTACAACAGCAACACCGCCGAGGATGCCTCCATAAATGGCAAGCCCGCCCTTATTGATTTGAAAAACGGAGAGAAGGTTATCCTTGTACTGCTCCCACTCAAAAAGCACATAGTATGCTCTGGCACAGAGAATACACACGGGAATCATCCCATCTACGGGTATCTGAAAGACCGGAGAACAAGCAGCGCTGGATTATCGACGAGGAAGCTACCGCCGTTGTGCGCCGCATCTTCCGCATGGTCAATGACGGCAAGGGCGTGTATCAGATCGCGGATATTCTGTCCGAGGAAAAGGTGCTTTGTCCGTCTGCCTACCTTGCTGCAAAAGGCGTGGGTAACCGTAGAAACAGCAAGTTTGAAGACCCCTACCGCTGGTGGGGTACGACGGTGAGCTATATTCTTGCCCGCGTGGAGTACATGGGGCATACCGTCAATTTCAAGACCTAACGCATTTCTTTGTTTTGGTTTCCATACCTATTTTTTTTAGGTTTTGGTAATATCCGTGCATACATTTTCTTCTCCTATATTATCGCAATTGGCCTGTTTCCTTTATAAAAATTCACCTTTAACTTGAATATTCATTCTACAGAGACTAAAGTCATATAGCGTAAAGACCCATTCGTTAAGATAAAAATGAAAACAGAATCCTCACATGGAATATATTAAACAACAGTGCACTAAAAAGCAATAGACAGAAAGAAATTTTATGGCAGGTCGGATGAAATTCCTGCATCTGACAAAAAGGAAAATGAATAGGATATGAGTAGCTTGCCACGAGGGGGCTTAAAAGTGTAAGGAGATTATTGTAAATGATAAAATAAATATGTACATTTAGTGGAAAATAAAAATGTGTATATCGACATTGCATTGTCACTGGAGCTTTTTGTAAATGGTTCGCTTAACATCTTTAACCATCAGACAAATGTTGATTTGGATAACCGGTTCACAGTATATGGTATCAGGGACACAGCACCGAAGGTAAGAGAAGATAAAGCCAGATAGATGTGAGGACGTGGAAGAGATTCTGCGTCCTTTTTTTGTACAGTTTTATCGAAATACAGAACGTTAATTCGATGCGCAAGAGATGATTATTGGACAGTATAAAGTGCTATAAATAAAGCATAAGGAACAGATACATGAGTTAAAGCATGAACTTTTACGGAGGTGGCAGTTATGCATATACTAGCGTTTATTTTAATATTTGTAGTCGGTTCAATTATTGCTGCTTGTGATGGGGATTATTCCGGAATAGCTGCAATAGGTAAGTTTGTAGGATTTTTTGTATTGTTATTCGCAGTATTATGGTTATTTACCCAGCCTGTTTTATTGATAATTGCTATTGTAGTACTGGTTTTAATTGTGATATGTTGCTCTGCAAAGTAGCATAGGCAGATTAAATATAATGGTGTACAGACATTAGGACTTGCAGTAATTATATATCTTCTCTTATATGGTTATTTATGGTATCATATAAGAGAAGTTTTTGGTTTTATCTGAAAGTTTGGAGGTGCATTATGCCTAAATCATCAAATCAGAAATTGAAACTGATATATCTTATGAAAATTCTTCTGGAGCGGACGGATGAAACGCACAGTATTACCATGCCGGAGATTATTGAAGCACTCGCTGCGTATGACATAAGTGCGGAACGCAAAAGCTTATATAATGACATTGAAAATTTAAGAGTGTATGGTCTGGATGTTATAGGAACGCAGGAAGACAGGACATATTCCTATCATATAGGGAACAGACAGTTTGAACTTGCAGAATTAAAATTATTGGTTGATTCTGTGCAGTCGGCAAAATTTATTACAGCTAAGAAGTCAAATGAGCTTATAAAAAAGATAGAAGGACTTGCCAGTAAGTACGAGGCATCACAGTTACACAGGCAGGTATTTGTGACTGGTCGTGTAAAGACGATGAATGAGAGCATTTATTACAATGTTGACAGGATACATACAGCAATAGCAGAAAATTCGAGGATAACATTCCAGTATTTTCAATGGAACGTTGACAAGAAGATGGAACTGCGCCATGATGGAGCACTTTATGAAGTTAGCCCATGGTCACTATCCTGGGATGATGAAAATTATTACTTAATTGCGTATGACAGTAATGAGGGAATAATAAAACATTTTCGTGTAGATAAAATGCTTTATATCAAGTCAAATGGCAAAGGAAGAGAAGGAAGGCAGGCATTTAAATCATTTGATATGGCTGCATATGCCAGAAAAATGTTTGGCATGTATGGAGGCAAAGAAGAGTGGGTGCGCATTGAGTGCGACAATTCTTTTGCTGGTGTTATGATAGACCGCTTTGGCAAAGATGTATCCATGATCAGATTGGATGATAAACGCTTTGTAGTCAATGTGGAGGTTGCGGTCAGCAGACAGTTCCTGGCGTGGATTATAGGTCTTGGTGAGGGAGTAACGCTTGCAGGACCACAAAATGTGGTTGAAATGATGAATGCTGAAATTGACAGATTGATAAAACAATATAAAAAATAAGAACGAAAATTCGATATGCAAGGTGTGTTTATGGGACACCTTAGCTTTTATAATAAGAATCAGATAAGAGATAAACTCTTACTGGTTCTTATTTTTTTTGAAGCAGATGAGGTAGCAGAGTGGATAGGTTATGGTATTGGATTAAAAAAACAGTATTACATGCTAAGGAATTCAGAGGATGCTGCATTATGTGTGAATATTACGATGTATGCAGAAATGATGGGACATTAGAATAGGAGGTGTCTATGGGAACGGATTCTTTATATTACATAATGGACTATAGTGGTCATTATTATAGAACTGATAAATCAGACCAGTTGGTAGCAGTGGCAGGAGAACAGGATGCAACAGTATTTACATTTGCACAGGCGAACAGCCGTATATGTGTAGGAAAGAAAGCATCATTTTATTGTATGGTTCCGATTGAAGAAACAGAGGAAGACATGAGCACAGAAGCATCAGTCAGTAATGAAATGGACGACAATTCTGGTGCATTACATGTAGAAGAACAGGAAGAAAATAACGATGATGAATACATTTCACCAATAAAAGAATTAACATATGATGAGGTAACAGAACCGATTGAGAAAAATGTTGCATCGTATGATCTGTCAGAAATGGACTGGGCAGAATATCTTACACATTTTACATACCTTGTAGAGGGTTTGAAAGATTATAGGGAGGAGCTGTCGAAAAAGCATTCAGATATAGACCAGAAGATATGCGATATTCTTCATTATATTGAATTATGTGAGACAGATGATAATGAAGCCGCTGATCTGGTTGAACTACTGAGGGTGTGTAGGGAAAACAGAAGAGATATCAAGGATGAATTGCAGAGAATCGAGTATTTTCAAACCGGCTTTGGAACGAATGCCAATGTCACTAGGGCGAAGCAGGCATTAAAAAGTATCAAAGGATTGGAAACAAGAAAGTATAAACCTAGAAAATACGAAGAGTTGTTTGAAAATTGCGTGCTCAAAGACAGGAGATTGCAAAGAGCTGATTTACATAGAACAGCTTCCGACAGTTCAGATACAAAGCAAAGATACAGCATTGAACCAACATTTGATGAAAAGGATGGTAAAGAAACAATGGCAGAAGAAAGAAGTTACACTCCGTTTGATGGGAAAGAAAATGACTGGTTATCATTTGCAAGACAGCAGGCAGAGTTTTATAGAAATGCCGGACATTATATAACAAATCTACAGATAGACATCAAAGAGATAGATGCTGAGATTGAAAATATTCTTTTGGAAACAGAAGATGCTAATTGCAATGTCGCGCAGGGATATAAGGTATTTAAGAGGCTTAAAGAGTTGAGACTTGAGAAGAAGGCAAAAACGAAAGAACTTAACTGCCTGTATGCATTGACAGATTACATTGATTGTGAATCCCTGGCTGATACCTGTGAAGATAATCTGGTGGAAATTGAAGGTATAATGGAAGTTCCAGAACATAGTGAAGTAACAAAAATGCAGCCTGTAGATAATGGGCAGGAAGAGAATATGCAGATAGTAGAAGATATGGTTGGTTAAAAATAAGGAGGATAATTACCATGACAAATAAGACAATATTAAGAGAAATTCATAGGGAAAATAAATCTATAAATAGGAATTTACAGCGACTGGCAAATATAGGCTTGATAGGTCTGCTTGGGAAAAGTGCTGAGGCGGCAAAGAAAACAGACGATCATGTTGGAAAGACACTGGCAAAGACTGGATTAATATTAGTGGCAGTGTCAGAGATAGTACTTATGATAGCGGATATTATTGATTACAGAGAAGCGAAAATAGAACAGCAACTTGAAGAAGATGATGAATAATTAGGTAAAAGAATAAAGATTCGATATGCAAGTGATGATTATAGGACAGCTTAAGTAGTACTATATAATCAGAAGAAACAAATAACCTTGATAATTCTTGATTACAGGAGGTATAGCAATGAAAAATTGGATGGATTTAAATGGCGATGGAGAAATAGATAGCACAGAAATGATGTATGCAGAAGAAATGCTTTGCACCAGCAGGGAAGAACATGAAGCATTATTTGGAGATGCCGGAGACTCCGAGGATGACACAAAGGAGGATTTTGAGATTGATGCTATGGCAGCAGGACTGGATGTAGATGAATTAGAACTTATGGATCCTGATGACAGAGCAGAGGCATTGGAAGAAGCAGGATTAGACCCGGATGATTATGATTTTGACTGAGTTTTTTGCAAAGGAGGCTAGTGTGAAAAATAAATTTTTCACACGCAACTTTGTGGATACGTCCCAAAGTTTGCAGGCAGCGGAAAGGCAGGACTATTAATATGAGAAAGAATTCATTTGGACAGGGATTGGCAATATTCTTAGTGATAATAGGTGTTCTGTTTGTAATAGGTTCAATAGGCGAAGCAAGTGAGCCTAAGTGCATTAAGGCAGGATGTGATAATAAGCAGGCAAGTGGAAGCAGTTGTTGATACAGCATGGAGCATTATTTTAGAATCAAAAAACTACAAACATATTTTTCTGAATTTCTTGAGCATAAACGCAGCGATATGAATCTCTATCGTCAAGAAGTACTTTCCTTGTTTGAAAAAGCTCATGTCAAAGATATAAAAATCCCTGTATCCGAGCATATCGGAAATCGAAAAATTGTTTCAGGAAATGTAAGTACCTTCTCTATGTTTCCGAGCACACGAACCGAATTTTCTGTCACTGTATTAAACATGTTCGAAGAGGCAGAAGGCGTGTTCCGCAAAAATATGCTTGATAGTTTTAATCCGTTTTACTGGATTGATTTAATCGTTTTCCTACCAAAATCATTACTGGCTTATATTGGAATATCCTCTGAAGTTACCGCTTACAAGATATGCAATGTCCTATTTACCTTCATCTGGTGGATACTCGGAATTCTTGTTGTTTATTTCAAACCCCAACTCCAAGATTTCGTTATCAAACTGGTGCGAAATCTTTAAAATGAATTTTGACAATATAACAAGTCCTCTTGCATTCCCAGTCTCTGCTATTTTCGCTTGTGAAGATAGCAGATTTTTTATTGCCTGTTCTCTTATGTATGATCCGTAATTCACCTTCATCATCTCACCCCCTCTCAGTTATCATGGCATCCTACTTGCATTTAGCTACACTATTGTTTAGTTTTCTAAACATTTAAAGTAAAAAAATACGCTGGCATTTCCGAAAAATCAATTCCAAGCACCTCACATGATTTAAATATCTCATCTTGCGAAAACTCTAGCTGATTATTTAATCTTTGGCTCAATGAAACACGTCCTA
>OGLN01001003.1_pt1 | contig 21603 bp, 17 predicted proteins | sample 1572641 | NCBI WGS metagenome assembly OGLN01 (sample SAMEA2581903, study PRJEB24529) | metagenome | biome: Human gut stool | place: China | collected 2011
AGGCTGGATTTGCCCACGTTGGGGCGCCCAATGACGGCAACAGGAATGCGGTCCTCTTCTTCCTCATCGTTGTCATCAAAGTGCAGGTTCTCACACACGGTATCTAACAGGTCGCCGGTACCATGGCCATGAACGCTGGAAATCGGCACGATATCGCCAATGCCAAGACTGTAGAAGTCATACAGCTCCATCGGCGGTTCGCCGACTTTATCACACTTGTTGACTGCCAGAATCACAGGCTTGCCGCGGCGCATCAGCATACCGGCAATATCCTGGTCCTGGGCGGTAACGCCAGCGCCAATTTCGCCCACCATGATAATACAATCCGCGGAATCAATGGCGATCTGGGCCTGTTCCCGCATATGGGCCAGCAGGCCGTCGTCAATGTTGGGCTCAATGCCGCCGGTATCAACCAGCAGGAACTTATGGCCGCACCATTCGCAATCACAGAAAATACGGTCGCGGGTAACGCCGGGCGTATCTTCCACAATGGCAAGGCGCTGGCCGGTCAGCTTGTTAAAAAGCGTTGACTTGCCCACATTGGGGCGGCCAACGATGGCTACGATCGGTTTTGCCATAGTCAAATGCCTCCTTACATAATAAAGTTTATGCGGTTTGCACCGCAAATACGGGCGGGATTACCGCCCACCAAAAGAAAAATGCAGCTTTTTGCGTTTGGGTTTTGGCTTCAGTTCCCCAAGGTAAGCTTTGCACCCACCGGCACCATCGGTTGGGATAACCTCAATCTCACAGCCAAGGGCCTCCCCCAGCTGCTTGGCGGTGAGATCATCCAAAAAGCGGTCTTTTTCGTCCCGGAGCATCACTTCGGGAACACAAAGAATATTGCTGCTCAAATTGCCCTTGCATTGCTTGATGATATCCGTTCCCGTCACAAGGCCCGCAACGCTGACAGTGCCGCCAAAATAATCGTTCTGGATGGCGTGTACGGTAACGGAGATCTGCGGGTATTTGGCATGGGTGGCTTCTGCCATTTCGCGGATAAGCGGCGCGGCAAGGGTTCCGGTCACAACATCAATGCTGCGCGGTTCCACATTGCTGCGTGGGAACTGCAGTTCATCCCAGAAGGAATCATGATACATCCGCCACATGCCAACGCCGTCTTCCAGCTGGTCATAGTTGTCATAGAATTCAGCAGGGGGAACCTCCCTCCCCGCCAGCAGATACCATTCATCACCAGCATGGATAAAGTGAAGTCCCCACTGTTCATACAGCTTTTTCTGCCATTTGTGAATCGTGGCAAGAACTTCTTTTGCATCCTCCCTGGTAAACGGTTCCAGAGGCGCCAGTCCGTCGCGGTACTTCGAAAGTCCGACCGGGACAACCGAAACACTTTTCAGATGCGGCAGATATTTTGACAGATCCGAAATACTGCGCTCCAGCTCTGCGCCGTCGTTGTATCCCTTGCAGAGCACAATCTGTCCATTCATCTCGATTCCCGCCTCGTAAAGGCGCTGGACCTTCGGAAAGATATTGCCCGCAAAACGGTTGTGCAGCATTTTGCAGCGGAGCTCCGGGTTCGTTGTCTGGAACGAAATATTGATCGGTGCCAGATGGTAGCGGATAATCCGGTCGATATCGTGGTCGCTCATGTTGGTCAGTGTAATATAGTTTCCCTGCAGGAAGGACAGACGCGAATCGTCATCCTTAAAATACAAGGTGGGACGCATTCCCGGCGGCATCTGATCGATGAAGCAGAAAATGCAGTTGTTGCTGCAGGAACGGTACTGATCCATGAACTCGTTCTCGAATGTGATGCCGATTTCCTCGTCGTACTCTTTTTCAATCTCCAGATCCCATTCTTCCCCGTTTTTCTTCCGGATCGTGAGTTCCAGATACGTGTCGTTGGTCTGGAAGTGGTAATCGAAGACGTCCTCGATAATTTCCCCGTTCACGCGGAGCAGTTCATCTCCCGGTTCGAGTTCCAGTTCTTCGGCAATACTGCCCGGTTCTATTGTCTTGATAATGTGTTTCGTCTTGTTTTTCACAGATCTTACGTTTTGGCCTTTCCATTTACTTCTTTATAACTTCTCTTTGCCCAGTAAAAAGCGTGCTTTTTTTGCATACCTTCCGGACATTCATCCATTATAATAACAACAACCTGCACAAAAAGCAAGGAATATTACATCCCAACACGTCCAAACACGCACATCCGTTTAGGATTCCGGCAACGATCAACCTACTTTTGGACAAAATTTAAAAACAGAATATCATATGCAAAAAATGGATTGTCAAGCCATCGGATATGGCTACATCATTATCCCCAAAGCTCTGCTGAAAGAGCAACTTATAGACTGCAGCCCACATGAAGGAGAAATAGAGGCTTTCCTGAAACTTCTTGTAAAAGTCAACTACTCGGAAACAAAGCTCACCGACCATCAAAGACGCACCATCGTGTGCAAAAGAGGTGAAAGCCTGTTCAGTTACCGCGACTGGAGCCGCGTTCTCCACTGGTCCACCGGGAAGACTTTCCGCTTCATGCACGGACTTGCCACCCGGGGAATCATCGAAATCATCCCCCACCCCAACAATACATCCCTGCACATACGCGTCGTCGAATATGACAAATGGGTGGGACTGCCCGATGCCGGGAAACAGAAAAAGAAAGCTGTCAACGAGAAGTTCCAACTGTTCTGGAACGAATACCACAGCATCACGCAGCTTCCCAAGGAGAACATCGCCAAGGCGCAACGCGAGTGGAAGAAGCTGAGTGACAAGGAACAACAACTGGCAATCGACAACATCGAAGTATATTATTTCCACCAGACGAACGTCAACTTCCTCCTCCATGCCGGCAGTTATTTATCGAACAAAGCTTTCCTGAACGAATACACCTATTAATGATGAATACCGAAAACAGAGTTTCGCCCCAAGCACCCGAAATAGAGGAAGCGATCCTCGGCGCCTGCCTGATAGAACAGGAAGCCATGCCGCTGGTAGCCGACAAGCTACGCCCCGAAATGTTCTACGTCCTGCGCCATCAGGTTATCTATGCCGCCATACTGGCCATGTATCATGCAGGAATAAAGATAGACATCCTCACCGTAAAAGAAGAGCTTTCCCACCGTGGAAAGCTCGAAGAGGCGGGCGGACCGTTCGGCATCACCCAATTGAGCAGCAAGGTGGCAACCTCCGCCCATATTGAATATCATGCGCAGATCGTACACGAGAAATACCTGCGACGCGAAATGATTCTGGGGTTCAACAAACTCCTCGCCTGTTCGCTAGACGAAACGATGGATATTGACGACTCACTGGTAGACGCGCATAACCTGCTCGACCGTCTGGAAGGCGAATTCGGCCATAACAACCACATGCGCGACATGGATGAACTAATGACCGCCACCATGGTAGAAGCCGAAGGACGTATCGCCAACAACAAAAACGGAGTAACCGGCCTCCCTACCGGACTGGCGGATCTGGACCGCATGACGTCCGGACTACAGAAAGGCGAGTTGGTGGTGGTCGCCGCCCGTCCCGGCGTAGGAAAAACGGCATTCGCACTACACATGGCACGAAGCGCAGCAATGGCAGGGTATGCCGTAGCTGTCTACAGCCTCGAGATGCAAGGGGAACGACTAGCAGACCGATGGCTGACAGCGGTCAGCGAAATCAGCGCCCGCCATTGGCGATCGGGAACCGTCAGCCAACAGGAACTCGTAGAGCCACGCACAACAGCCGCTGACCTCAAACGCCTGCCGATACACGTAGACGACAGCACATCGGTCAACATGGAACATATACGTTCCAGCGCGCGACTGCTGCAAAGCCAACATGCGTGCGATGCTATTATTATCGACTACCTGCAACTCTGCGACATGACGACCGGTCAAAACAACCGCAACCGCGAACAGGAAGTGGCACAAGCCACCCGCAAAGCGAAGTTGCTAGCCAAAGAGCTAAACGTACCGGTGGTACTGCTTAGCCAGCTAAACCGCGAATCGGAAAACCGCCCCGCAGGCCGCCCCGAACTGGCACATCTCCGCGAAAGTGGCGCAATCGAGCAGGATGCGGACGTCGTGATATTACTCTACCGCCCCGCCCTCGCACGAATAACAACCGACCGCGAAAGCGGTTACCCTACCGAAGAACTAGGCATAGCAATCATAGCCAAACAACGCAACGGAGAGACGGGAAACGTATACTTCAGGCATAATTCGGCAATGACAAAAATCACCGAATACGTTCCACCGCTGGAATACATGCTGAAACATGCTAAATAGATACAGATTCACTCCGATTCCATACAATTTTATATTACAATATATAGCTGTATGGAATTTCTTTTTTTATTTCATTATTGATATAAAATAAATAGCAAAATACTTGACTTTCCCTTTCAAATTTCGTATATTTGTAATGTCAACAAGGACAGAAAATATTATTACTTAAACCTTAACTTTTTTAATTGTATGAATGTATTAGTGGAGCGCTATCAGCGCAGAAAGTATGTGAATCAACCGGATTCACAGATGTTGTATTATGTACGCCAGAAATCGGGCACAGTGAGAGTGATGGACATCAACAAGCTGGCGGATGCCATCGAAGCGAACTCATCGCTTACAGCAGGAGATGTGAAGCATTCCATCGAGGCTTTTGTTGAGCAGTTGCGCCTGTCGCTTACCCAGGGCGACAAGGTGAAGATCGACGGATTGGGCACGTTCCATATCACGTTGAGCAGCGAAGGGGCGGAAAAGGAGAAGGATTGCACGGTGCGCAATATCCGCAGAGTAAATGTTCGTTTTGTGGCAGACAAGGCACTTCAGTTGGTGAATACGAGTCATGCCACTACCCGAGGCGAGAATAATGTCGATTTCATCCTGGCCGGAAAGGGTGACGGAGAAGACGCGGATGGTGGAAACAGCGGTAGCGGTGGAAGCGGAGAAGCTCCGGACCCGGCAGCTTAATCATTAAAAACAGTGCCGCATGGGTATTACAGAGTGATTTCTACAGTTACTCTCCATGCGGTTTCTGTTTTCTTCTACATTTATTTTTTAATTCTCAATTTTCAATCCTCAATTTATTAAAATGCTTGATAAAATCATAGAGATCATTATAACGATCCTGCCCTTTCTGGGCAGTAACCGCAAAAAGCGCAAAGTAATGGCGCAAGAAGTAAAAGAGTTCAGCGAACTGGTGAAAGACCAATATACTTTTCTGATGCAGCAATTGGAGAAGGTGTTGAAGGATTATTTTGACCTTAGTTCGAGGGTGAAGGAAATACATACGGAGATCTTTTCACTGCGGGGACAACTTGCACAGGCGGCAGCCCTGCAATGCAGCAATAAAGATTGTACGCAACGGGCGCTGTGAAAGAGAACGTATGCGACCTATAAAGTTGATAGTAATCCACTGTTCCGCTACACGTGAGGACAGGGAGTTTACGGAATATGACTTGGATATCTGCCACCGCAGGCGGGGATTCAACGGGACGGGATACCATTTTTATATCCGCAAAAATGGGGATATCAAATCGACCCGACCTCTCGAACGCATCGGCGCACACACCCGTGGCTTCAACAAAGAAAGTATCGGTATCTGCTACGAAGGCGGACTCGACTGCAAGGGACATCCCAAAGATACCCGTACCGAATGGCAGAAACATTCGATGCGTGTGCTGATTCTCACTTTATTGAAGGATTACCCGGGCTGCCGCATCTGCGGACATCGCGACCTCAGTCCCGACCTGAACGGAAACGGTGAGATAGAACCGGAAGAATGGATCAAGGCCTGTCCCTGTTTTAATGCTGAAACGGATTGGGATAAAGTCTAAAAAAAAATAGCTTTATTATAATTTAGGCACGGATAACACGGATTTCACGGTTGCTTTGTACAAGCATAGCACTAACCGTGAAATCTATGTAATCCGTGCCTAATCTTTAACTTATGATTTTGCTAGACTACGCGTTATCAAAGGCCGTTTAGAACCGACGTAATATGCTGTCTAATTTTCCAACGAGGTAAAAAGGTAGATTTATCAATTTGAATTCTTTTCCGTCTGCCGTCTTTACCTCATCCACAGCATAAGGCTGCGACCATATTCTGACTGCAACAGTCTGATTAGAGTGATTCATAAAAGAATGTAAGGAACGCAAGTGGGCGTTATGCCCTGATTTGACTTCAATGGGATAAACCATAGAATCCTGCACCCACACATAATCGACTTCTGCATTAGAACCACTTTTATTACGCACCCAGAAACAACGTTTCTGACTGACTTTATCTGTCAGTGTCAACAGTTCTTGCGCTACAATCTGCTCCGCTATCATACCACGCCAAGCATCCATTATATCTTTTGCTCCCAAAACCTCTTTCTGTACCTGTGCCGCATAATTCACCAATCCTGTATCTAACCAGACCAGTTTGGGCATACGCTTTATTTCAGGAGTGGCCGGAACTTCCGTTGCCGTAGTCGGATAAACTAATTCCAGCAACAAAGTTATAAAGAATTTCCAAAGATGGGGCAAAATACCATTGATTTTGTTTCAAAGATGAGGCAAAAGTCTATCGTTCATGTTTCAAAAATGGGGCAAAGCCACCTAATACTGTCGTAAATATGGGGCAAAAAGAACGTATTTACAATCAGCTAATCTACAAATTAGACGACTTACCATGTACTAACTCCAATCGTACATCGTAAATCGTCTAATCGTAAATGAACTTAATCGTAAATTATTTTTCTACTTCACGTCGAATGCAGCATCAATCAACGCTTTCAAGTTCAGATAATGACTTCTGTATATTCCACTGGAAGCATTTGCCGCATTGGTCAGGTCTCTTCTAAGATCAGTCAACTGTCCGCGTGCAATAGTCGGTGCTTCAGAAGGGAAATCGAAAGCTACGAGCGAATAACCACCCAGACTTCCGAGCGAACCGGAACTGTTCTTCGGTTTATCAAGCATTCCAATCAACGCATTGACATAAGTCTTTTGCAAACTACGTTGGGAAGCATCCGGTTTCTTTCCTCCTTGCATATCGCTCCAGATACTCTTCTTCAAATCACGGAACAAATCGTTGGCTGTGTATGCCTTCGCTCCGTTGACCAGTTCGTTGTCCGTCATCTTATCAAGTGTGCGGCTGCTAAGCAGTTGTTTCAATGTACTGCTCTGTACACGGTAGATCGAATTGAAAGTATTGATACCAGTTCTTTCGGACAGTTTATCATCCATCAGCCAGGTCGGTGTGGTAAACAGTTCCTTGTTCAGGAAGTCGACCGCTTTCTTCTGAATATCCTTCGGAACATATTCCACCGCTTTCATGTCTGTCTGTTCCACAGAAATCGGATTGTGGTAGATACCGGCCACATTGGTAGCCACATGGCCCATGTACAAGTCGAATTGTCCCACCACATTCTGATACAAACGGACAGCTTTCATATAACCCTCATTCGGTTCATAAGTCCAGTTCATGATTTTTGGCATCACACGTTTTTGGTTTTTGATTCCATACGAGCTTGCCAGCATGGCATCATCTCCCAAATCTTCACTCTGGTTGCGGGGATCGTTTCTGTCGAGTTCCGTTCCGAACGTATAGCGTTTGTCCTCCCGCAGCTTCTCAATGATCCACTTATTCAAATGAGGTATTTCGGCTTCCGCCGTTTCATATTCAGGCATCCAACGATAGCCCCATTCAATCGCCCATTTATCATACATACCGATACGGGGGAATATTCCCGAACGTGAAACGTTGTCTTCCGGCTGTGCCACATAGTTGAAGCGTGCATAGTCCATGATAGACGGTGTATGACCGTTGGCTTCCACCCATATTTTGTCTCTAAGTTTCTCTACCGGGACGGTATTGGAAGAACCGAAGTTATGACGCAGTCCTAATGTATGTCCCACCTCGTGGGAAGATACAAAACGTACCAGTTCGCCCATCAGTTCATCGTCGAACATCGGTTTGCGTGCTCCCGGATCAATGGCTCCTGCCTGCACGATGTACCAGTTGTAAAGCAGGCTCATCACATTGTGATACCAGTTGATATGCGTTTCAAGAATTTCACCGCTGCGAGGGTCGTGCACGTGAGGTCCGCTTGCGTTCGGAATATCGGAAGGCTTGTACACGATAGCCGAATGGCGGGCGTCTTCCAAGCTCCAGGTAGGATCGTCCGTCGGTGCTTCTTTGCCGAAGATTGCATTTTTGAATCCTGCTTTCTCAAAAGCGGCTTGCCAGTCGTTCACTCCCTGAATAAGGTACGGAACCCATTTCTTCGGAGTGACAGGGTCGATATAAATGATAATCGGTTTCTTTGGTTCCACCAATTCGCCACGCAGGTATTTCTCGCGGTCTTCGTCTTTGGGTTCGAGACGCCAGCGGGTGATATTCGCTTTATACTTCACTCCTTGCGGATTCTCGTCAAAATCCTTATAGCTCACAGCAAAGTAACCTACCCGGTCGTCGTGCAATCTCGGTTTCATCGGTTCTTTGGGAAGCAACAGCATGGAGCTGTTCAGTTCGTAAGTCAACGGAGTGGTAGAGGTGGCAAAGAAAGCTGCCAGCAGTTTCTCAAGTCCACTGCCTCCTCCTTTCTTCCGCTGGAAGGTACGCACGGTACGTATTTCGATGTTTTGCGGAAAGGCTTTCAGTGTGTCGATATAACTGGCGTCGTCTACCATGCTGCTCGCTCCGATGTTGTCTTTCACCCGGCTGGTGAATGAAAACATTTCGTTGTCCTTACGGATATAGTCGGTCATGTCGATCACATAGTTGGTAGTTTCTCCTTCTTTACGGACAGTTTTCAGCGGGAAGGTGGCCACAATGGGTTGAACATTGGAGTTCAATACGGCCTGATACATACCCAGTGTATCAGCAGAATGTTCGAGATAAGAGATTTCACGCACGAACAGTTTGTCGCCGCGTCCTTTCTCGAAACGGATCACTTCGTCGCTGATGTAATCTCCCGGATAGCCTACTTTACGTTTCTGCGCGTCTACCGGTGCTTTCACAACTCTGTTCACAATCAAAATATCACGTCCGAAAAGAGAGTCGGCTATTTCGAAGAAATATTTACCATCTACGTAATGCACTTTAAAAAAGCCGTCCATTGTTTTGGCTTTGCCGGTGATTACTTTTGCGTAAGGTTGCAGAGCATCTTTCTTACTCTTGGCAATGGAGTCAGCCTTGGCTTTATCCACCGCTTCCGTCTTGCTCTTCTTTTTCTTCTTTTTCTTGAAGATGTCCGTCGATTGTGCTCCGGCCAATGGAACGATCATTGCCAGAATCATCAGAATTGAAACTAATTTCTTCATGCTTTCTTTTTTAATATTTATATACAGATACAAAGATAATAATTATTCGATACCGGCAATGCCATACATATTTAAGTTGTTGATACTAGACATCTTTTCATTCGGTTTGCCTGAAATAGTATATTCCTGTCCATCAATTGTCAAAGTAAAATTATAGGTATAAGTTAGCCCTGTTTCAAAAGGTACGGCAATCATCATATAACAGGTCTCCAAACTGGCACCAAAATACCCGGCAGTTATCTCGAAGCCGCCATTAGGAAGATTATAAGTAATACTGTTTATCGGAGTACCGGAAATTTTACCTGTCGACAAATCTACAGTTGCTCCATCTTCGTAGGCAATCGGATGGTCACAGCTCACCACCACTTTAGTAAATTTCTTACCGACAAAAGAATCCGGGCATCCCGCACCCGGTAAAGTGATTTGAGAAAACAATGGTTTGAATTCTCCCAAAGAAACAGTTGCAGCAGAATAGCTAGATGTAGTAGCCGAAGCATAAGCAAAGCTATAATTACGATGCGGCATAAACTCTGATTCATAATACTCCTGCACAGCTAAGTTGGGCAAAGCGACAGCCTTATAATCTTGTGAAGCTGCGTTATAGGGCGTATAGGCATAAATAGTGTGATCGCCACCCTTAAATCCTGCAGCAAGTTCGGAAGAAGGATTCAGCGTAATATCTTCAGTCACACGACTATCACGATCATATACTATATACGTTTTACCATCCAATTCTGTAGTAGTAGCCACCGCTACTTCCGACGGAGCATACGGCAAGTTTTCCTGCGGTTTGCCATCGGACAACACATATATTCCTATCTTGTCCGCTTCAATCCATCCCTGGCTTCCATGGGAATACACATTATAAGCACCGGAAACAGCAATTTTCCCCACTACGGGAATATCTGCATCTTCTTCTTCACCATCGTCACTGCTGCAACTTACTGAAGACAATACTAAAGCTACACAAGCAGCAAAATAAAACAGTCTATTTTTCATACTTTTCTCGTTTAAATGATTAATTATTTACTGATAGGTTATTTTCTTTTTCCAATTAATATTCTCCTTCATAGTTCGTGCACCATACCATGCCTTTCACATCGCCAAACCCGCTAAAAGTCTTCAATTCCAAATCGGGAGCAAAACCTTCGAAGAGACGTACCATCTGGCTCGTGTTTACATCGATGATGGCGATATCCCCATTTTCCTGCGAAAGTGCCAGCCGGAAATTCGGATCAGTGCTATTTCCCCCATAGCCATAAAACTCACAAACAACAGGACTTCCACTGATGCCGGTGATACGGCTGCCTGCTGTGTAAGCCAGCATATGGCTGCGCATCTGCATACTGTATATATAGAGATTCTTATCTCCATCGGTAAAGTAGAAATAAGGGTTCTTTTCAAAATTGGAGGACATCTTAATGACACTTTGCGGAGTCAATAAGGAGCTGCCGCTGAATCCGTATTGATCCGTACCGGTTATCAGGTGAGAGTTATTATCCATGTCTTTTACGGCAAACTCGTGCAAATCATAATTTCCGGTTCCCTGCACGTCAATCAGCGACACGTAGTTTGACCAAAATGTCAGCCCGCCGTTGGAGGCTACATCTTTCTTTTCGTAAGCGCCTATTGCCAGGCAGTGGGTTCCCGCTCCCATATTGTTCACCCGCAACACACCGGAGGGAACTTCCAAATCCTGATCGTATGTTTTGAAGTAGACGATGGCAGGAGTATAAACTGCTCCCCACTGCGGATAATGTGTAATGCCGATAAAACGGGCATTTTGCTCATCATACAAGATACAACGTTCTTCGTCGGCACACCAATAAGTGACGTTGTGGAACGGTGCGAAACAGGTGATACGGCTACCTCCCTCAAACTCATACGGCATGGCGCCGTACTTCCCGTAATAAGGAATCGCTTTATTGTCAGTGCCTACGGCACGGATATACACTTCCCCCTGTTCGGAGCAAATCACGTAATATTCTTCTTTGAAAGCGAAGTCCATTATCTTCAAGTCATCCGGTTCTTTACGGTTCTCGAATTCGTCGGCAAGCCACATATCCTTTTGCAACGAATTACCGTCCAGCGTGACACTTCCACTGCCCTGATTTATCAGGACTTTCGGTAAGCCCGAAACGTAGGAACCGGAGATAGAGCCTAATACATAATAGTAGTAGATTCCCTGCGGATCTGTACCTAAACCACCTTCGATGGTGCTCTCCACATTGTGCGTCACCCGAAAAGCCGGATTGATGAAAGACAAGGCAGATTTTCCGTCTCCCTTATCGGAGAGAATCATCCAGCCCCAGTCGAAACTATTCTTTCCCGTCAGGGTGTATTTATTGCTGATATACGTTTCGTTCGTTTCCTTATTGATTACTTTCAGTATCAGTTCGTATGTCCCGCCTTTCTCGAACTGGTATTTCAGATGATAGCCAGTGTAGATCAGTTCACGGTTCAAGTACCATTGGACGGTGAAAAGTTCGTCTACGTTTCCGATGTCGGTTGAGAAGTTGACGGGAGCATCCATCTCGAAAAGGTCGCCTACCATAAATGTGTAGTCCGACGAAGCGGAGTTCACAAAAGAGACTTTGGTAGAGTTTGTATAGCCATAGTTTCCCAAATCGTCATAACAGCCGGTTATCACGAGAAGCTGCAGGATTGAAATGAATAGTATTGTTTTTCGCTTCATAGTTTATTGTCAGTTATCGAGAATGGTTTCATACAGCGGTGTCACTCCATCTGTATCATAATATTGGTAATTGCCTTGCTGCCACTGGTCTTTCCACCAAGCCTTGAAGTCGGCTATCAGATTGACAAACTCAATGCCGGTGTATTTATCCAATGATTCGAGTATCTCGCCATCCATGAAAATGATAAAAACACGGTATTTCATATCCGAGTATACTCCCAGATTGGCCGCTGAACTCTGGCTCCACCACACAGGGCAGGAAATCCGGTCGGTCACTTGAATCGTGACGTATTGATATTCTGCCGGGCCTACCAGACAGTTTTCCACTGCATCCAGCGAAAGGGTAAGTGTATATTCTGTGTTGAGCAGTGCTTCATTACGATAGACGGTGACTTCGTAGGTGTCTTCCGCCAGTCCGCTATGGAAGATGCCGGAGGTCAAAGGGGCATAGTCGATGCCGGAACGGGCGGTGCTCTTCTCTCCCACTGCGGAAATATCACAGGTAGCATTTTCTTCGAGCAGGTAGCCAAGAAGTGTCATTTTCACTTTCACGGTTCCTTCCCGAAGCAAGGGTGCATCCGTAGCAAAATTGAATGTTATTTTCTGGGGAGACTTATCGTTCATGTAAGTAAAATAGACGTAGTTGTCTCCATGATAAACTTCCAGTTGCTCTTCGCTGCAGGAGGCGAAAACAAGCAGCAGGCAGAAGGTGGTATATGTCAATATTCGTTTCATCTTATCCGGGCATTAGTTGGTTGTTTCACTGGTAGGCAATGGAAGTACATAAGAACCTGTCATGTTGATTTCTCCTTCCTCGTCGGAATCGGGCACGGTGGAGAGGTTCATCCGTTTGTAGGTGTAGAAGGTTCCACCTTCGCCTATCATTTCTTTCCGTATATCGAGCAGTATTTCGGCATCCAGTTGTTCACGGGTGCTGACTGTCAGACTAAGGGTACGTTCAGCTCCACGGGCTTTTCGAACTGTTTCGAGGTAGTTGATTCCTTCGGTTATCTTGCCATTATAGCTACTGATCTCCGCCAGGATATGACAGATTTCACTGAACCGGATCACTGGTATCATCGGATTCTCCATTGCTTCTACTACTGATTCTACGGAAGGGTTATACTTCAGTGTGTAATACTTCGACTGGGTTTCATTGGTAGTCCCGATCAGGTAGGTGAGCCGATAGTCGGTATATACGCCCGTATTGTCCGAAGCAAACAGGGAAGGGATATTTGCCAACGGCAAACGGGTGGTTGACGAAGAAGAGGAAGAGCCCCATACGGCCTGTTCATAATCCGTAGCCAGCTGTTTCTTGTACAAGCCGAACAATATGTCGTGGGAGACTTTTGTATATCGGGAATTGAGATTGCAGGTAATGTTCTCTCCTTCTGTAAAGCCTATCCACCGTTTCTGCTGATAATAGGTGTTGTAAAGTTCTTTGGCGGCTGTCTCGGCATTCTTGTAATAGGCAGGACCGGCATAGATGCAGACACGGGCTTTCAACCCCAGCAATGCCAGATAGTTGAAGCGGATGCCACGATACCAGAAGAATGCTCCCATATCGTCTATATAGGAACCGGAGTTGAAGCGGTAGCGGGCATTCCATTCGGGAGTAGGTTCGTACATTTGTGAAGCGTACATCGCTTCGGGATGGTATTCGGTGTCAAACTTACGCAGAATGTCTTCCGCTTCGAGCAGGTCTTTCAGGACTTTCTCGATAAAATCGGTAACGGTACATTTTTCTACCACTGCGGCTTCGTATTTATCGCGGTAAGGAAGATAGGCGCCCGAAGGATTGGTTGCCGTTGCAGGAGCAAACAAGCGAAGCAGGTCAAAATGCATCATGGCTCTTAATGACAAGGCTTCGGCGTAAATGAGGTTTTTCTCTTCTTCTCCGTATTCGAACAAAGAGATGTCCGTGGGCCGGATGTTCTCGATGAGCTTGTTCAGGTTGGCTATCACTTTATAGCCTTTTTCCCAGATAGTTGTCACGACGGGTTCGGTGTCGACCGTGTTATAGATAAGTTCGGAAGCGTCGGCATACATCGGAGAGATGGTTCCCGCCTTTTGATTGTATTGCTGGGAGATGGCACTAAGGAATCCCCAGCTTAGTTGCTTACCGTAAAGTTCGTCGGACGCCAGATTGGTGTAGATACCATTCAGGGCATTCCGGTAGCCGAAACCGGTGGAAAACAGATCGTCGTCGGCTATCGCATTTTCTGGTGTTACGTCCAGCCAGGCATTGCAGGAAACGGCTAACATTCCTGTCAGGGCTATTAGTATATGGCTGATTAGTTTCTTCATTTGTATGGTTAGAATATGATGTTAGTAGTCAGATTGAATGAACGCGAATAAGGATAATCCAGTCCCCGTTCCTGACGGATGGTAGACCAATAGAACAGGTCGTTCATCGTGAACGAAAGACGCAGGCCGGACAGATGGAGTTTCTTTAATTGTTCGGGACGGAAATTGTAGCTCATTGTCAATGAACTCCATTGCAGGGTATTGTTTTTCTGTACAAAACGCGAAGATGCGCCGGTGGTGACATTACGGTCACGAATATCTTTCATGGTGGTTATGTCTCCCGGTTTCTGCCAACGGTCGAGCAATACCCGCTTATCTACATTGTCATTTTTAATGTCGGCATTCTCTACATAGGAGACGAGGGTATTGTTGTAAGCATCTCCACCAAAAGTATAGAGGAAAGAAGCAAACATGGATAACTGTTTATAGGACAGGGTATAACCGAATGAGCCTTGTCCCTTGGGAGCTGTATCGCCAATAATGGTCCATTCGTCGGCAGACCATACATCGGTAACGTCACCATTCCGGCGAAGGTAGATTTCTTTGCCGTTTGTGGGGCTGATTCCCAATGACTTCATCCCGTAAATAGAGGTCAGAGAGGCTCCTTCGTAATATTTCAGGTATGTTTTAGCATATTTTGAATCGGAGCTGCTTTCGGGGTTATATCCGCTGAACAGTTCTTCCACTCTTTTATTATAGTCGCGCATTGCCTGGGAGATTTCAACAATCGTGTTTTTGTTTCTTGCAAAGCTGCCGTAGAGCTGGAAGAGCCAGTTTCTGTCACTGTAAAGTCGTGCCCGCAGTTCCAGTTCGACGCCGGTGTTTTTCACCTTTCCCATGTTTTCTTTGTAGGAGGTGAATCCGGTAGAGGAAGGGATGGTATAATCGGTTATCAGGTCGATGGTACGCTCGTCGTAGGCAGAGGCTTTCAGATAGATTTTATCGTGCCACAGTCCGATTTCAACTCCATAGTCGAGGGTGTATTTACGTTCCCATTTCAGGTTCGGATTTCCCATCTGATAGAGGAATACACCGTAGCCTGTGGGATACCAGCTGTCTGTTTGCAGCTGATACATATCTTTGGCCGAATAGAGGGAGAAGTTGGTCTTTCCGGTCAGTCCGTAGGAGACACGGAACTTCAACATGGAAAAGAGTTCATTCGACTTCATAAAATCATAATTATGAATGTTGATTCCTGCTCCTGTTGACCAGAACATGGACCATCTTTTATCGGAACCGAATTCGGAAGAACCGTCGATACGTCCTGTAAGGTCGGCGAGATAGATATTGTTGTAGGTGTAGTTGGAAGTGAGCAAGGCTCCTACCAAGCGGGTGGTATTATCGGAGCTGCTGGGCTTTCCGTATACTTCTGCCGCATAGTTTGAAGAGACAAGGTCGCCACCCGGAAATCCCCGGTAACGTGTTTCGGAAGCAGTGCTCTGCGTTTGTCTCATGTTGGAGGACAAGCAGATATTGAGATTGTGTCCCTTGAAGGTATTGTTGTACATGAGTGACAGGCTTCCGTCTATCACTGTTCTCTTTTGTGTGGATTCTGTTTTTTCACCATTGATGTTGCCTGTACTGGCTGAATAACTGGCCGATGCGGGATCTTTGTACAGATCACCGGTAGAATTTCTCATCAGGACGGAAAACTGACCGCGCAGACGCAGACCGTCGGTGATACGCCAATTCAGACTAAGATCATCGGTTACTTCATCATAACCGGAATGGTCGAAGCTGTTGTAGAAGTTGATTTCGTACAGTGGATTTACTTGTGTGCCGCTAGCCCCGTCGAACTTTTCGAGACGGCGCACATAATCGCCATTTTCATCATACAGACGCATATAAGGAAGTAAATGGGAGTAATCGCTGAATGAATTGAAGGGGACATCTGTACTTTTGTTATAAGTGTAGGTCACTTTGTTCTTTATTTGTAGTCCGCCAATGCGGTAGTCTACATAAAAAGCGGCATTGGCATTCTTACGGGAAGAGTGTTTCATCACTCCTTCCGTTCCTCTGAATCCCAGTTCCACTCCCCAGCGCACGTCGTTTTCTCCACCGTCTATGAAAACGGAGTGCTTATGGTTCAGAGCCGTGCGTAGTCCTTGAGAAAGCCAATAGGTATCGACACCTGTCAGTACATTATTGAGTCGTTGGTAGTAACCGTTGGTATAGGGGTCTATTTCCGGGGTGTTGCTGTCATATAGTCCTGCCAGGCGTTCGGTTTCCAGCTTCTCACGGGCGTTCATCAGATTGTAGGAGGATAAATCCGGCAGTTCGGCAGAAAGTACTCCGGAATACTGTACACGGAACTTTCCGGCTTCAGGCGCACGCCGTTCAATGACAATTACTCCGTTGGCCGCACGTGAACCGTACATGGCAGTGGCGGCAGCATCTTTCAGGATATTGATGCTGTGGATGCTATTCATATCGAGGTCGTATATCTTTTCTACATCGACTTCAAAGCCGTCCAGTATGAAGATAGGCAGGTTGGAATTACCGCTTAGCACTTCCCGCGAAATGGAGGAGGTGGAGGTCTGCCCAAGTGTCGTTTCTCCGATACCGGTCTGACCACGCAAGACGAATTGAGGCAGGCTGTTGGGATCGGAACCAGCAGCCAGATTCTCCTGTATTCTGAAAGAGGGATCGAAAGTCTGAATGGCCGAAATCAGGTTGTTCGGGTTGACTTTTAACAGGTCTTCTTTCTCTATCTTTGTGGTATTTCCTGTGAAACTTTCTTTCTGTATGGAGTTATAGCCGGTTACAATCACTTCCTGAATACTTTCGGTAGCTTCTACCATCTGCACATCGACTTTCTGCCGGGAAGTGACTTTGATTTTACGGGTTTCAAAACCGATGTAGGAATAGATAACCAGACCGCCTTTTTCGGGCAGGGTCAATACATAGCAACCGTTTATATCGGTAATTACACCAGTAGAATGACCATCCAAACGAATCGTCACTCCTACCATCGGTTCTTTAGAGAGTTTCTCAATCACCCGGCCATAAACATAATTTCCGTGTGGAGGAAGAAGATATGTCTCTTTTGAATTATTTTTGTTTTGGGCTATTGCATTAGTAGATAGTGATAAAATGTATACAAACAATAAGATTCTATTCAAAGCCCCGGAATTTAGCTTTTGCATAACGGATATATATAGTTATTACACCCGCAAAAGTATTCTTATATGATAGACGGAGCAATCACGAATTTTAGGTATTTTACACAACTATTATACCAAAATATAATTAAAGCAAAATCTTTTTGCTTCTGTTTAGGTATTAATCAATAGCAAAAAGAATAACTGCATCATTTATCCTCTATCAAAAGGCAAATGATGCAGCTGTCGGTTATATCTGTTTTTTTATAATGCCAGACGGTATATCTCTTTGCTGTCCTGTTTCGCTAATTTGACATAGTTGCCTACCAATTCACCTTTATTCCGGTGCAGACTATCTGCAAGGCGGTCGATGTCGGGATTCTCAATGCCAAGTTCTTTGAAGGTCACAGGCAGGCCGATGGAAGTAAAGAAGGATTTCAGACGGGAAATTCCTTCAAGGGCTACCGCCTTTTTATCGTCTGATTCTGCCACTCCCCACACTCGGATGGCGTATTGGGCTATCTTATCCACATTGTGTTCTGTCATCCATGTCATCCAGGCAGGGAAGATTACGGAGAGTCCGGCACCATGAGTCACGTTATAGATGGCGCTGATTTCATGTTCGAGGAAGTGGGAAGCCCAGTCCTCTTCACAACCTACACCACAGGTTCCATTGTGGGCGATCGTTCCGCACCACATCAGATTGGCACGGGCTCCGTAGTTTTCGGGGTCTTTCATGACGGTAGTTGCCTCTTTGATGATGGCAAGCAGGGTACCTTCGCACAGGCGATCGCCTATTTCTACATCTTTCGTGTTGGTGAAATAGCGTTCCATGATGTGTGCCATCATATCGGCAATGCCGCAGGCGGTTTGGAAAGGAGGAAGTGTGTAGGTCAGCTCGGGGTTCATCACGGCAAAAACAGGACGTAGTACACCGGGAGCACGGAGGCTTAATTTCTGTAAGCCATCGACTTTCGTGATGACGGTGTTACCGGAACCTTCGCTTCCGGCAGCAGGAATCGTTAATACAACAGCTACTTTCAATGCTTTCGTCACAATGGCTTTTCCGATGTAGAAATCCCAGAAATCTCCGTTGTAAGGAACTCCGGCTGCAATGGCTTTCGCCGTATCAATCACAGAGCCACCACCAACGGCGAGCATCATGTCTACGTTTTCTTTCCGGCAGAGATCGATTCCTTCATACACTTTCGTGTCTATCGGGTTAGGCTGTACACCACCCAGCATGCAATAGGGAATACCTACTTCCTGCAATGATTTCTCAACACGGGCCAACAAGCCGCTACGTATCACGGAACCGCCACCATAAACAATCATTATTTTGCGTGCACCGTATTTCTGTACTAACACTCCGGTCTGCGCTTCCGTATCCCGACCGAACACGAATTCAGTAGGGCTGTAAAAGATAAAATTATTCATTGTCGTTTTCTTTATAGGTCTTTTCGTCAGTCTTTTCTATAGATCCAAATAGAACTCCTTTGACAAGTTTTTCTATAAGTTCTTTTATAGAACCCTTCATAAGAGTCTTTATAGATCAGACAAAGTTATAAATTTAAGCAGAATATCTTTCTTTTAATTGTTTAAAATTTCCTACTTTCATTAGTACAAGTCCGATTACAATCCAGACCATTTCGCGTACACGGGTAATCAAAGCGGCATAGACTCCGTAAGCTCCGGAAAGGGAAAGGCCGCCTACGGCGAGGGCAAAGCCACCTTCACGACCTCCCAATTGCATAGGCAGGAAAAACAGCAGATTAGCAAGTAAAGAAGAGAAAGCCGCAATCAGGCAGCAGTCGGCAAAGCTGACATGGGTGGTCAGCACGTTCAGTATCAGCCATATTTCAAGACAACTGACTACACGGGCGGTATATTCCAGTAAGAGGGCGCTATAAAAGGTTTGTTTCTTTTGTTGGTGGAGAAGGGCAATTTGTTTGTCTATATTCTCCAACTTCTCTTTATGCGCGTTTGCAAAATGAAATACTTTCTTTTTCAGAAAAGGAATACGACCACCCATACGGACAAAAGCCACAGCCATCCCCTGCCGATAGCCTTTCATAAAAAGAATAACAATCAGCAAGCAAAAGACAGTAATAGCTCCTAAGATTATCCCCATCATCCACCCCACCGGATAGAGACAAACGTAAAGCAACACTGAACTTAACCAAAAGCAAAAGTGGGAAAAGATATGCATCATCACATAAAGAATCACGGAAGAGGTGGCGCGTTCTATTCCTATATAGGGTTTCAGCTCCATAATGCGATATGGTTCGCCTCCCATCAGCCCAACAGGAGTCACGTAATTAAGCGCAAAACCTGTTACTGTGAATTTGTAGAGCCGGACAAATGAAAACCCCGTCTTACCACCACTACGGATGATGATGTACCACGATACTGTATTAATAAGGTAGACAAACAGCCATAGCAACAAAACCAAAGGTAAATATACCCCTGCACGCTTCAAATTCAGCCAAAGCTCCTGATAATCCATATCAAAAGTGAATATCATTATCAGAACGGTAATGATACCAAAAGCGAGAAATATATTACGGTACTTGTTCTTCACTATTTGTGAGACTTATATCTATTTTTTATATGGGTATATATCTGCTTTTATATGAGTATATACTTGCTTTTTGTATGGGTATATATCTCACTTTATTCACATATAATCTTACTTTATATACGTATAATATCTTTCGAAGAATCTTTTGAACGCCGGGATTCTCATCAATATGTATTCGAATACCAGCCAACCGATTAACGCGCAAGAGATGCCAAGTAATACATCAATGATATAATGATGGCATGAATAAATAGCTGTTCCCCAAATGCCGACCATGATAATAGAGAAAAGAGTAACCACATACCACCTGCATTTACCAATAATGGCATACACCAATGCAACTACCATATAGGCCGCGTGCAGTGAAGGCACTGCCGCAAAAACATTAGCATTACGCCCGTAGATAGAATCAAAGATGGTTACTCCGAAGAATGCATCAAAGCGTCCCAATCCTGCAACATTACCCGGTGTGTTTAATATCGGTTCGAAACCGTAGTTGATGGCATACCAAGGCGGAGCGGCCGGATGAATATAATAACCGGCAAAACCAATCAAATTGACAAACAAGAATACTAACGCAAAGCGAAGGTAGGTTTTTCTTTCTTTCTTGAAATACAGGCAAAGACCGAACAGGATGGGAACGGGAACCCAACAAAGGTAGAAGATTCCGGCAAAAACGTCCGCTATCGGCCAGTTGTGTGCAGCGAAGTATTCGCAAGGAGTAACCAGAAGACCATTATCCATTACTCCGAAAAGAGACTTTTCGAGATTATACAGTCCGGCCACATCAATCGGGTTCACTTCGTAGTTGGGGCAAATACGCATCCAGTCATACGAGATTCCAAAAATGGCGAAAGGTAACAGGGCCACAGCCAACTTACGAGTAGGTAATCCGGCAAAAAATAAAACTAAATAGAGTACCGCCATTAACAGGTGCTCGGAACGAAGCCCGATGAAGATACTTGTCAGCAAAAGGAAAAGAGCCATAATGACTGTCACAGTCAGGGCTTCTCTCTTCGACGGCATTTGAATATTCTTTATCATTATAATGTTTTGATTAGACAACTAGACTATTTACTATTAGACTATTTACTATTGGACTATTTACGATGTACTATTTAGGATGTACGATGTAAATAGTAAATCGTCCAACAGTAAATTAATTCATTCTTTCATCACTTTGTAGCAATGTCTCACACGAGCAAATGCCGTGATATTGGCAAACAGGGCAACAAAAGCCAGAGGAACAATCATAATCAGGATTGGTTCGAAAACGGTGATATCTTTGAAAACGCCACAGAACAAAGCTCCGAGACTGGTCAGCACTACGCGTTCCGGACGTTGCATGAATCCGACTTTACATTCAATTCCTAAGCCTTCGGCACGGGCACGCACGTAGCTTACCATCAGTGAGCCGATTAGTGCCACAAATGCAATGAGTGCATAAAGGAAATAATCTTTCATTGATAAATAGTAACAGATACCAAAGAAAGTCATCAATTCACTGTAACGGTCGAGTACTGAATCGTAAAGCGCACCGAACTTGGAACTCATGTTGCCTAGGCGAGCTACACGTCCGTCCATCATATCGAACAGTCCGACAAACAAAATCACACCTCCTGCCCAGCCGATAATGGCCGAATCGTTCTGTCC
>OGLN01001036.1_pt1 | contig 21101 bp, 13 predicted proteins | sample 1572641 | NCBI WGS metagenome assembly OGLN01 (sample SAMEA2581903, study PRJEB24529) | metagenome | biome: Human gut stool | place: China | collected 2011
GTAGCGCCTAAAATAGCCACATTATATTTTTTCATCTGCTTCCCCTCCATAAATTTTATTATAACAGCTTATCCAAGCCATAAGTCAAACCAACTTTATCCATCATCTTGCGGCAGCCAAGCATCACACCGGGCATATAACATTCACGGTTGACCGGTTCGTTGCTGATGCGGAGAGTTTCGCCCTGACTTCCGAAAATGACCTCCTGAGAAGCAACATATCCGGGTAAACGCACGCTGTGGATCTTCATACCTTTATAATCAGCGCCGCGGGCACCTGCCAGCAACTCTTTTTCTTCCGGATGTCCCTGGTGCATTTCCTGACGCACCTCGGCGATTTGCTGGGCTGTAATAACCGCAGTCCCTGAAGGAGCGTCAAGCTTTTTATCATGGTGACGTTCAATGATCTCAACATTAGGAAAATATTTTGCTGCCTCGCAGGCCAGCTTGATCATCAATATTGCCCCCAAAGCAAAATTAGGAGCGATCAGAATACCTGTATTATTAGCTTTAGCCAACTCATCCAGCTCTGCCAGATCAGCCTCGCTGAAGCCTGTTGTACCAACAACCGCACGAACTCCTGCCGACAGCACTGTGCGCAGTGATGCCATTACTACATCAGGACGGGTAAAATCAACAACTACATCAGGCTTTACTACCATCAGTTTGGCTTTAAGATCAGTAGCTACTGCCATCTGATTACCGTTTTTAACCGGAATCATTTTATCGGCGCCGAAAGCATCGACTGCGGCAACAAGCTCCATATCCTCCTGTTCAAGAACAGTTTTCACGACCTCGCTGCCCATACGTCCCAAAGCGCCATTAACTAAAACCTTAATCATTAATTTCACACTCCTTATAAAAATCAAAAACCGTTGAGAGCAATACTCAACGGTCAACAGCATTGTTACATACAAATATAATCTGCATAGTTGAGATAGCCCTCCGCCTGTAAGGCGACAGTCCGGCGGTTTTTTACCGACGGCCCAGCATAACCGCATGGCTGCCGTTATACTTCGGCGGTTACCCTTTCCTTCGTTTCAGCGATCCCTCTCCGCGAAGTACTCTTGCTTTCCGCTCCTCTATCTAATAATATTCTGTTGGATTTATTATATCTCTGCGCTATACACTTGTCAAACAAAAACGTTAAATTTCTTTAAAATATAACATTTTTTACTTTTTTTGTAACTAAAGGCGATTTAAGGCCTCTATCACTATTTAAAATCCGGGAAACAAATTTTTTCCCAAACTCCTCAAAGCTCCTTCAATCTCCTTCAATCTCCTCAATATTCCTCATTTGCTTTAATATTACCGCTAAGGTAGGATATAGATACAGGAACTTGCGCAAGTTTCGGAAAGGGTGTCCCAAATGTACAGCAAAATAAATGTAAAACAAAGTTTCTCGGACTTCATCTTATATATTTTCCCGTCCGTAGTTACAATGGTTCTGGTATCGTTCTATTCAGCGATCGACAGCTGGTTCCTGGCACAATACGTATCAACTAACGCCATGGCCGCTATCAATATCGTCCTGCCTTACTCAAACCTTATCTGGGGTCTGGCCGTCATGTTTACCTGCGGCTCCTGTGCCCTGGTCGGCATTAAGCTGGGCGAAGGCAAACGCAGTTTAGCCAATACCTACTTCACCTCAATGTTCTGGTTCCTGACGGGATTTACGGCAATTTTTGCAATCGTCGCTTACTTTAATATGGACCGTATTATTTATTCTCTGGGTTCTACAGCGCTGCTGTTTGAAGATTGTAAAACTTACCTTAAATATATGATTTTAGGTACGCCGATCCTGGCGGTCAAGCTGTTCCTCGAATATTATATCCGTCTGGACGGCAGACCTGCCTATTCTCTGGTAATGTCCTTAACAGGATTTATCCTCAACATCGTCTTAGACTATTATACTATCGTTGTTTTAGGCTGGGGAGTTTTCGGCGCCTCGATTTCTACGATCACCTCGATCGCCATCTCCACGCTGATGGGTCTGGTTTATTTCAAACTCTACGAAACAAACCTGAAATTTACCAAATTCCACTGGAACAAATGGTACTTTATCAAGTCCAGCTTCAACGGCGCCGGCGAAATGCTCACCGAGCTTTCCTCGGGTATCGTAACGATTTTCTTTAATATCGCTATTATCAAATTTGCCGGCGAGGATGGCGTTGCGGCTATGGCCGTCAACATCAACATCTTCTACTTCCTCATCAGCATCTATCTTGGTATAGCAACAGGCGCACAGCCGGTTATCAGTTATGCCTACGGCGCGCAAAACAAAAAACGCCTGGGCGAGATCATCGATCACTGTAAAAAAGCCATTCTTTTTGGCTCCCTGGCGGTCTTCACCTTAGCCCGTTTTTACGGCGCCAACATCATCTCCTGGTACATCGGCGATAACCAGCAGGTCATTGATTTAGCAGTACACGGTTTCAGGATGTTCTCCTACTGCTTTATCTTCCTGGGCTTCAATATCTTTATCGCCGGCTTCTATACCGCTATAGGTAACGGACTGATCGCAGGCATCATCTCGCTGCTGCGTTCGCTGATATTCGTACTGGCAGCCTTATTTACCCTGCCTTCACTGATAGGCATCAACGGCATCTGGCTCTCTGTACCTTTCGCAGAACTGGCAACAATGGCGATTTCGATAGTCTTTTATCTGATGTTCGTCAACAGCTACTTCAAAAAGCTGGTGTAATAAGCAATAAAACTCAATCGTCCGCAAAACTCTGCCCTCATCGGCAGAGTTTTTTTGTTTTTCTGTATGCTGTTAAAGTTTTATATAGCCTTTTTATTTTGTAAATCTGCTAGAACGTGAATCTCAACCCGGCGTTAAACTGCCAGTCGGTACGAACCGTACTATTTAAAGTTTTCAGCGCATCAAAATACAAATTGCTGTTTTTGGTAATGCCCAAATTTGCGCCCAACCCGATTTCATACCAGCTCCCAGTCAGGTCGCCTGTCTGCATAGCCAAACTTTTAATGCCATAATATCCTGTTGAACCGCCGTTGCCGCCGAAGTCGTGCAGCAGTGATGCTTTGACATAGGCATTGCTCGGGCGCCCGCCAATGCTAAACTCTTTACCACCCAAGAAGCCTAAACGTACAATAGCGCTGTTAACTCCATCCTGCCGGATGCTGACACCATTAGACGTTGTATAATCAACTCTACTAATATGGCCCAGGCTAAGTTCGGCCTGCGGTTCTACGAACCAGCCTGCGTTCAGGTCCTGTCTGTAGCCGTATTCGGCGCTGATACCGTAAGCCCATGTATCATAATCGGCTTTGGCGGCATTGCCGCTTAAATCGACCAGTTTAAAGTCATTAGTCAGCTTGCTGCCGCGGGCGATAACATCCAGATAATGTCCCTTGCTGCCCAGCCAGCTGCCATACAGGCCCACTCCTGTGCTGCTCAGATCACCGCTGCCTGCCGTATAGCCGGCGTTGCTGTCGATGCGGTTGACGGCGATACCTGTATAAAGCTTACCGCCTTTGTAGTCCTGCACTTTGTCTATACCGCCCTGAAAGCCTGTGTAATCCTGACTGAAACTACTGTCATAATTACTGTCAGCACTCAGCTCACCGCGATAGTAGCGGGCCCAGACGCCGCCTTTTCCCGCTTCGGTACCACTGCGCAGCTCACCCATACGTTTCATAACGTTGTTGCCTTCGATCCGCCAAACATTGCGCAATGCCAAACTCGCGTCATTACTGATAATCATCGTATCAGACGGTCCAATATCTTTGTTCAAATCGATTTTACTTATCCGAACCTCTGTATCATCAACTACTACAGTCGGTGTTGCCGAAAAACGAGAAAGCGGGTCATCCATTATACTTTCCTTCCCAACGAAATTACCCAGTGTCTGACCGTTCAGGTCAGCAACACTCAAAACTACAACATTACTGCCGCTGATACTATCAGCACTGCTGCCGTCAAAAGCTTTGTCATAACCAACAGTAATGTATTGTTCTTCCATACTGCTGCCAGATGCCAGCTTAGCAAAATTAAATCTGTCCGATTTGTTATTTGCCAGGTCTGTCGTTACCCTAAATTCATTACTGCCTGACAGCTGCAGGGTGCCGCCGGTAACCTTCCTGTCGGCACTGGTACCGCTGAAGCCAAGGGTAGCATTGTTCAAAGATGTCAGTACATTATTATCCGGTGTTGAAGCTCCGTCACTGGTATTCAGCTCGGCATTACTGCCAAATAGAACTGTACCTTTATCGGCATAAACTGCGTAGGCTTCGTTAGTCACACTACCAGCGGCAGCTTTAGCACCGATCTTGATAGTGTCGCCGCTTTTCGCACTCAAATCGATTACCGCCCCCTGATTGGCATACACACCATAAGCTTTCGCTTCTTTTCCAGTGGCTCCGTCACTGCCTGATGTAGCGACACCACTATCATAACCATCATTAGAACTAGTAGCTCCTGCACCGCCAGCACCAGCAACAGCTTCTGCACTAATCTTATCTGCAACGATCACAGTACGGCTGCTGCCACTGCCAAAAACACCGTAAGCATTGGCACTGCCGCCATCACCGCCGTCACCGCCTGTACCTGCAGCAACGTAAGAGGAACCATCTGATTTATCTACGCCACCGCCTGCGCCGCCAGTGCCGCCGTTAGCACTGATCGTAATTTTAGCCACTATTACGCCGGCACTGCCGCCGCTGTTACTGACGCCATAGGCAGCAGCAGCCCCGCCTTTACCGCCCTTGCCGCCGGTTACTCCAGCCCCGGTAGCATTTACAAAACCACTGCGAGGTTTTTGGCTGGTACCACCGGTAGCCTGCACTGTAATTTCAGCCACTGTCAAATTTTCTGCTAATCCGCCTAAAACATTGATACCGTAAGCGGCCGCAGCTCCACTGTCTGCGCCAGCGCCGCTGATCGTACTATAGGTGCTCAATCCCGCGCCGCCAGCACCACCGGTAGCAGTTATTTCCAGCTTCTGTACATCTGCCGTCAGGCTACCGTCCGTATTTTGTAAGCCGATAGCTGTCGCCTCGCCGCCTTCGCCGCTTACCCTTTCGGCAGCTAATATTGCCGCATCAGCCTCTGATACGTTTTCTAGTCTATAAGCACTAGTGCCGCCACTGCCACCAATGGCCATGATCTTGATATCTTTAGCTGTAACATTACTGCTGCCGCCCCGGTTATCAATGCCGGCGGCCAATGCCTCGCCGCCTTTGCCTGCAGCAGACTGCACCGCTCCTGTCGCTGTCAGTAAACCTTCACTTTCCAGTTCTAGCCAGTTTAACTTGCCACCGTTACCGGCAGTAGCTTTAATGTCAATTGCCTCCGCAACATTCAGCTGTACTGCTCCGCCGGCACCGCCGTTGCCACTGATCCTGTTTACAACATCGCTGCTGTCATTACCATTCTTATTCGTAAGTTCAATTTTTATTGTTTTTATGTTACCGTCGGTCTGTCCACCTTCGGCATTGACGCCAAATGCAGTGATCTTTCCGGTATTGCCGGTCTTGCCGGCTGCAGCCGCTGAATTACCGGTACCAGCACCTATACCACCGACGCCGCCATTTATATAGTTACCACTGTATGTTACGTTATCGATGGTTATGTTTTGCAAATCTAAATGAGCTATCCCGCCGTTTACATCAACGCCGTAAGCATAGGCATTGCCACCGTTGCCTCCGTCAACACCTTTACCAGTACTGACCTCTGTCCTTGTGCCGCTGCCATCTGCACCGAGAACCTTATCAAACACTATATCTCCGGTCAGCTTTGCGCTTACCTCGCCGCCATTGACCTGGATACCATAAGCTGCTGCATCACCGCCATCAGACAATTTAGTTCTTTCTGTCGCGATTACATCAACATTTAAATTATAAACTTCACTATCAGCGATAACCTTGATCTTACCGGCAGTAAAATCAACAGTACCGCTGTCCACCTTAAAGCCTACTGCCATCGCTTCGCTATGTTTGTCTCCAGCTATATCCGTTCTACCACCTATTCCCGGAGTATGATAAGTCATTCCAGCTTTTACAGTGATATCAGCCGCTGTAATAGTAAGATCATGCTTAAGCTCGAGCCCGTAAGCCGCTGCCGCGCCGCTAACGCCGTACGTTCGTTCCCTGGTAAGCGCTGCCATTCGCTCCTGCGTAAGCACTTACTGCTATATCTCCTGTTGTGACGCTGCTCAGAGTTCCGTCTATCGTTACTTTAGCGATAGCGTCGCCGCCTTTAGCCCCCTGCTTTACTGTTGGGTCGTCGGCATTATCCTCACCACCCTTGCCGCCAGTCGCTTTAATTGAGATGAGCTGACCGGAAAGATCGCTCGTTTTGATCACTCCGGTATAACTTAGATCTTCACCATCAGTAATGCCTCCGCTGGCACTAAAATCATTGCCGGGAGTTCCGCTTTTCGTAAACTCACCGCCGTGCTTAATTTCTTCATTTTCTAGTAATATTTTTTCTGCGGCATACACCTCATTGACGACTATATTGATGCCGCTGGAATAGACGATCGACATCGCCATCAGGGTATGGGCTATTTTCTTGGCTAAACCTGCTTTACGAGACATTTGCATACTTCCTTCCCAAATTCATCATTCATATTTGTCTTTCAAAAAATATTTTAATAAGGCTTCGTAATACGACGCCGATTCGGCATATTTACCCTGCTTATACAGCAGCCGCGCTGTCATCATCACCGTCTGAACACTTTTGCCGTCAACAGGCCGCAGATCGCTCCACAGTGATTTTTTAACGTACTCCCAGTACAATTCTTTGGCGCCACTGTCCATATAATAGATATGCCACGGCTTGATATAATCGATATAATGCACCAGCACTACATCCAGTTCCTCGTTCAGTGTCGTATTGTTGATGACAATACCGTTATAAATTTTCGGCAGTTCGGTAAACCAGCCATCGATAACGCCGTTGAGTGCGTCCTGGTCGCCCCAGAGTATTTTGGTGTTGCCTACCTGTTCCAGCCATCGGAACAGCTTCTGCGTCAGCTTTTGCTGCCGCCACTTTACCAAATCCATTAAAAGCACGCCGGAATTGAAATAACGGCCGTTCTTCAAACCGATACGCCCGCAGCTGCGATCCTCACCCCAGTCACGTACAGCTCCTAAAACTCTGCCCTGCAGATCGGTATGCCACAACGGCAGGATGTCGTCTTTGCAGATGATGTCGGCATCCAGATAGATAAGCCGCTTAACTGATTTTGGCAGCAGATCGACAAACAGATAGCGGTAATACATGGCCTGCGTGATATGACCCGGCGGTACGATAAATGTCATCCCCTCGGTGCTGGTGATCTGGTAGAAGTGCAGTGTCAGGTTACGGTATAACTGCTCCGTCTTTTTTAATCTGTCCATATCCTCCGGCAATAATTCGTCATAGACGATATGGATATTTAAATCATGTTGAATGTTGTTATGCACCAGTGAGGTAATGGTGATCCCGGCGAATCTGCCGAAGTTTTTGTCGATCCCAAAACCGATATGTATTTGTTCTGCCACTTTGCGCCTCCTTTCTTTCCCAGTTCAGTCTTTTTCGGTCTTTACTGCTTTTTGTTCTGCCGCGCCGCCCCCTTAGAAAAACTTGTTTATATCCTCGCAGTTATTACTGCGGAGCTGGTATTGAGAGTTTTTATCCAAGCTGCAAAAAGTACAGCCACTGCTTTCAGCGGCCCTTACTCAGCTGCAGCAGCTTCAGCAGCAGGCGCACTTCCTCCAGCGAGTACTGATCCTGTTCGTCAGTTTCTGCGGCTGCAGTTTCAGTAACCCGCTTGCTTTTTGCACCCGCCGCCTGTTCGTCAGCCTCGGCATCATGTGCCTGTGCCCACTCGGCCGCCGCTTTTCTGTCCAGCAGTGTTTCCAGCGTGCAGTCCAAAACATTGGCGCTGCGCACCAGCAGCTTTAGGCTGACCTGCACATTGTTATGCTCGATATTGCTCAGATGGGTCTGACTGATGCCGATACGTTCGGCAAACTGCTGCTGCTTGAACAGGCAGGTACTGCGCAGGATCTTGATATTGCTGCCGATACGCGGCAGGCAGCTTTCATCGTACATACTTCACCTCAGTTTTCGAGAATATTAGTATTTTAGTTTAAAATACCGAAACCAAAGCATCGCTTTTTTGTTTTATATCAAAAACATTTGTTATAGTAATAATCGTAATCATTATAGCACGTTTGTACCCCCCCGCAAGACACTTACTTTGAACCTGTGTAAAACGTCTGAGAGTCTTGCCCGGCGCATTACGCCAGCGGCTTTATAAATAAAAAGACTGAGCCTAGGCTCAGTCTTTTTATTTATACGTTATTTTTTTATACTATGCAGCAATTTACCTTTCAGCTTCTATCTGTTTGCCTACGTCCCGCAGATAGCTTTGCAGCGTCAGCATGGAATTGGTAAGATAACGCTCACCGCACCACGACAGGTAAATACTGGCTTCACCGATCTCGTCAGCCAGCGGTATGGAACGGATATCGCGGTAAGCATCCCTGACGCTGGCCAGTCCGAAAGAAACGCCCAGCCCTTCGCGCATATAGTCGCTCAGCAGCTCAACATTGCCTTCCAGAACAAAGTCCGGCTCGAAACCGGCTTTTTTACACAGCTCGTCAACGATCCGCAGCTTGCTTTGATCCTCCGGCAGGGCGCAGATCTTTTCGTTTTGGATATCCTGCAGATAGATCTTCCGGCGGCGGGCCATAGGGTGCCTGGCTCCGACCAGCAGTGTATAACGGTCTTTCCACAGCGGCACTGAAATGATTTTAGGATGATCGAGCCTGCCAGTTGTCAGCCCAAAGTCAAAGCGACCGCTCAGAAGTCCGTCCATGATCTCGTTATGCGCTGCCAGCAGATGCGCCAGCCTGATATCGTCATGTTCTTTAAGAAAATCCACCAGCCAGCGTTTGGAAAGCATGGTACTGCTGCTGCCAAGACGTATGTATTTAGTATCGCGCGAGCGCATGTCGGCGATTTCCTTTTTGGCGTCCTCCAGATGCTGCAGGGCTTCGTTGGCATGATGCAACAGGATCTTGCCGTATTCGTTCAGCACTACGTTACGTCCGTCGCGGTCAAAAAGCTGCCCGCCCATTTCTTCTTCCAGCCGGGCAACGATAGCGCTCAGGTAGGGCTGTGATACCATCAGCAGCTTGGCTGATTTGGTGATGTGTTCCTGTTCGGCGACTACTTTAAAATACTTGAGCTGTAATAGATCCATGACCGTCACCTTTCATAACAAATAGCTTATGAGTACATACAATAACTAGTATTATACTTATTCTACCCCAGGTTTTACAATAAAGACAAGAAGAAATCTTGCAAGATATTTAAATTCTAAAGTTTTGGGGAGGTCATTATGTCTACTAACTCTGCTCTCAGTAAATACAAGTTTCTCGGTCTCTTTCCTCTGGTCATGGCCCAGATCGGCACTTCCGGCGATAATTCGGTGCTTACCGTGGCTACAGCTTCCCTGCTGGCCAGTCTTAATGCGACAATGTCAGACATCCAGCTGGCCAACATTATTTATTCTTTGTGCGCCGGCTGCCTGATGATCGTCGGCGGTATGGTCGGCCTGATAGTCGGCTGGAAAAAAACTTTCCGCATCGGCGCAGCGATGTGCGCCGTCGGCGAACTTGTCGTAGCTTTCTCCGGCAATATTTTTATGTTCACCTGGGGCGGCCGTCTGCTGGTCGGTATCGGCGCCAGTTTCCTTATCCCTTCTGTCCTCGGGCTGATCCCCGGTTTGTATCAGGGCAATGACCGCGCTTTCGCTTTCGGGGCTATCGGCGCTGCTACAGGTATCGCTTCCTGCCTCGGCCCTATCGCCGCCGGTTTTTTGATCGATACTTTTGACTGGCGCATAGCCTTTAGCTGCATGGCCGTTTATTTTACTATCGTTTTTTTAGGTTCGCTGCTGGTAGGCGATGTTCCGCTGCCCGAACAAAAAGTGCGTTTTGACCTGAAAGGTACGGTCGTTGCCGTTGCCGGCCTGTTTTTACTGATCATCGGTATCAGCAAGATCCCAGTCTGGGGCCTGATCGATCCGATCGCGCCGCCTGTTATCGGCGGCAGTCCGTTAGTTTTGTTCGGTATGTCACCGGCTTTGTTTATCGCGCTGCTGGGGCTTATCACTCTGGTGCTCCTGGTCCGTATCGAACGTAATGTTGAAAAAACCTATGGTTCCTGTCTTATTCCTTCCTCCTTCTTAACGACGCCGCAGGTACGCAGTGGACTGTATCTTACAGCGATGCTGTTCCTCTGCTTCGGCGGGTCGTTCTTCCTGGTCATCACTTATCTGCAGCTGGTCGCCGGTTTCAGCGCCATTATGACCGGTATAGCCATGAGCGCTATGGCGATCCCGATGATCGTGTTCTCTATGGGTATCCCCAAGTTCAGTCCCGATGCTTCGCCGAAAAAGATCTGCCGCACGGGTATCGCTATGATTGCCCTTTCGACGATTCCGATGGCGTTGTCCTTAAATCCTTACGGAGTTAACTGGCTGATGTATGTGGGCCTGTTCTTCTTTGGCGCCGGGCAGGGCTTTGTTGCTTCACAGTCTTCCAATATCATCGCAGGAGCAGTCAATGCCCGCGACGCTCAGCAGTCCAGCGGTATCCAGACCGCGACCCGCAATGTCGGTCAGGCGATCGGCGTCGCTATTCTGGGCGTAGTCATGCTGTTTTCCATCACCGGTACTTTTAAGGACGCCGCTTTGAGCAGCGCCGATCTGAGCAGTACTTCCAAAACCGTTATCAGCGAGCAGGCTTCCATCGGCTTTATGCCGGACGCTGCTTTCGCAAAATATATTGCGGATAAAGCGGCAAATGCCGATGACGCCGCTGTCTTGACCGCTATCAACCGCAGCACCCGCCAAAATTCCACTCAGCTGGGCCTGTATGTCCTGGGCTTCATTTGCGCTCTGTTCTGGCTCAGCACCGGACCGCTGCCCAATGAAAAAATAACTAAATGATTTTAACTGTTAATCAGTAAATTTATAATGAGGTGATCTTATGTATATGTCCGCAAATTTTCAGGTGATTTCCGATCCGGTAGTCTTTCAGAACGCTCAGGTTACTATCTACCGCGCGCAGAAGGTAGTGACCATGAACCCGCAGATGCCGTGGGCAGAATGTGTTGCCGTTGCCGGCGGCACTATTATCGCAGTCGGTGATTTTATCGATATGGAGGCTTATTTTAAAGCGCATGCTGCTTCTTATCAGATCAATGATACGTTTATCAACAATGTTATTTATCCCGGTTTTATCGAAGCCCATATGCACGCTCAGCAAAGCGGCCTGTATAATATGAATTATGTTTATATCGGCTACTTTGACCGGCATACTGCTGAAGGCGAGATTTCCAGAGGCTGCAAAACGCCGGACGAGATCATTGCCAAGCTGCGTGAGGTAATAGAAAAGAACCCCGGTAAATATAACGATCAGAACTGGCTCAGTACTTATGGTATCGATCCGCTGATCTTGGGCGACGCCAAGCTGGAAAACATCAACAGCAAATGGCTCGACCAGGTTTCCAGCACTGTACCCATCTGCCTGAACCATGCTTCCGGCCATTTGATGACCGTCAATACCCGTGCGATCGAGCTGTCCGGCATCGATGCTGTCCACGACGACAATATCGGCCGTTATCCGGACGGCAGCTGCAACGGCAACGTTGCCGAACCCGAATTTATGTCCTATGTTTTAAAGGCAGGCGGTATGCGGATCAGCGGCGACGCTGCGGAAACCGCCGAAAAAGCGACCCGTTATATCGCCAAGATGGCCAAACACAACGGCTGCACCACGATCGCTGATAAGTCTTTCGGCTTTATCCTGACCCCGAAGGCTATTGACGGTTATACTAACGCTCTGAAAAAAGAACAGCTGCCTGTACGTTTTGTTGTGGAACCTTTCTACAGTAAAAATATGGATGGTGTCTTCGGCGGCTGGAATGGCCTGCAGCAGCTGCGTCAGCAGATCGAAAATGACCGTTTCATTTTTAACCACGCCAAGATTCTGGCTGACGGTTCGATCCAGGGCTATACTGCCAATTTACTGAATAAGGAATATTACAGCGGCGCCAAAAACGGCAAGCTGATCTACGACGACGATACCATGTTCGATATCCTGAAGGAATGTGAGGAACACGGCTACTCGGTCTCTATCCATACTAACGGCAACGGCGCTACCGAACAGGTACTGCGCGTAGTAAAACGCCTGCGGGAAGAAAACCCAACCAGCATCTACCGCCATACTGTGGAGCATGTGCAGTTGGCAAATGAAAACCAGCTGGCACGCCTGCATGAACTGAATATCGGCGCTAATTTCTTCGCCAACCATCTGTATTACTGGGGCGACGTCCATGCTGAATACACCGTAGGGCCTTACGAGGTCAAACGCATGGAGCCGATGCGCAGCGCTGTCAACCACGGCGTCCGCTTCGGCGTGCATTCCGACGACCCGATCACAGAGGTCAATCCGCTCTTTTCCGCCTGGTGCGCCTGCAACCGCAAATCCGGCATCAGCGGTAAAGTTTATGGTGAAGACCAGTGCCTGACCGCCGATGAAGCAATGCGCTGCATCACCTTAAATGCCGCCTGGCTGCTGCATCTGGAAGACAGGCTCGGTTCGATCGAGACCGGCAAATGGGCAGACTTTACCGTCCTGGCCGAAGAAGTTACCGAAGCCAATAAGGCTACGATGAAGGATATAGAAATCATCGGTACTGTTTCCGGCGGCGTGATCCAATAACGTAAACAGCTTAAATAATGATCAAAGAACGGCAGCAATAGCTGCCGTTCTTTTTTGTGATTGCTGCCCAATAATAACTTATTCCTAAAATCAGTAAATTTCTTCATTTCAACAATGTTTCTAAAAAGTGTTATACTATAAGTAATCATTTATCGCAGAGGAGGAATATTTATGTTCAAGACCCGTAAAGTTGTTATCGTCGGTGCCGGACACGTTGGTTCACATGTCGCACTGGCACTGATCCAATCCGGTGAAGCCGACGATATCGTCCTGATAGATATCCTGAAAGAAAAAGCTATCGGTCAGGCGCTGGACCTGGATGACTGTGTCAGCGGCTCGCTGTGCGGCAAAAATGTCAGTATCCGCGCCGGCTCCTATGAAGAGCTGCACGATGCCGATATCATGGTCATGGCCTTTGGCCGCAGCCGTCGACCCGGTGAGACCCGGCTGGATATGTTCGACGATTCGATCAAAATGGCCAACGAAGTTGTTTCACATTTAAAACAGGTCGATTTTCGCGGTATCATGATCAGTATTTCCAATCCTGCGGACATCATCTGCGAATACATCCGCCGGCAGATGGACTGGCAGCCTTCCCGCTGCTTCTGTACAGGCACCAGCCTGGAAACCTATCGCCTGCTGCGGGTACTCAGCAAGGCCACCGGCTACAGCCGCCGTTCTATTCACGGCTTCTGTATGGGTGAGCATGGTAATTCCAGCTTTATCGTCTGGTCACGCATTTTTATCGGCGGCAAGCCCTTTCTGCAGCTGCGCCGGGAACGTCCGGTTTTGGCAGAAATCAGCCTGGAAGATCTGCAAACGCAGGTCAAAAAAGCCGGTGATATTGAAATCGACGGCAAAGGCTGCACCGAATTTGGTATCGCCAATGTGGCCAAAATGCTTATCAGCGCGATCTTCCACGATCAGAAGCTTGTCTGGCCCTGCTCGACCCTGCTGCGCGGCGAATATGGTCAGCACGATGTGGCGGCAGGCGTCCCCTGCGTTATCGGCAAAAACGGTGTGGAAGAAATTTTAGAAGTCGAACTCACTGACGAAGAACAAGCCAAGTTTGCCGCTTCCTGCGATATTCTGCGCGGCTTTTTAGACCGTGCCGCATCCCTTAAATTTTAAAAACAGCGTCTGTATAAAATTAAAGCCCCGGCCAGCGGCCGGGGCTTTATTATTCTGTTTATTGGTCCTTTGCATCTGTCTCTGCAGCTTCCGCTTCCGGCAGTTTTTCGACCAGTATTTTGTCGATGCGGGTGCCGTCCATATCGACGACCTCGAAGCGGTAGCCATTCCACAGGAAGTAGTTGCCGGCAGTCGGGATATGCCCGATATTGGTAACGACGAAACCGGCCACAGTATTGAAACCCGTTTTTTCTTCCAGCGGCAGCTCATCCAGATCAAGGAAGTCTTTAAATTCGCTGATCGGCAGTAAGCCGTCTACCAGCCAGCTGCCATCTTCACGTTCGACGATCTCCTGTTTAAATTCTTCATCATAGGAAGGCAGATCGCCGACCAGATGCTCAATAATATCACGCAGGGTCACCATACCAGCCAGCCCGCCGAATTCGTCCATGACCAGCGCCACCTTGATCCGCGTGTCCTTGAACATATCCAGCAGCTTTTGGGTATACATACCTTCAGGCACATACAGCGGCTGCTGCACCGAGCTGCGCATCGAAGCGCCGGTAGCGCCCAGGACATCGGCTAAAAACCGTTTCGTATAGACAACTCCCAGGACGTGTTCCAAATCTTCTTCGGCCACAACATAGCAGGAATACTGTTTTTCCGCAATGACCTCCAAGTGCTTATAAAGCGGATCGTTGACGTCAAGCCAGGTGATCTTGGTCCGCGGCGTCATGATCTCGCTTACGCGCAGGTCATCCAGTTCAAAAACGTTTTCGATCATTTTCTGCTCGCCGACGTTAAATACTCCATGCAGCCGGCCCTGCTCCAGCAGTACGCGCACTTCTTCTTCCGTGACCGGAGGTTCGTCACTGGGCTTAAGCCCCAGCGCCTTCAGTAAAAACCTGGTCGAAACGCTTAAAAAGACAGTCAGCGGTTTAAACGCGGTAATAATGACCTTGATAAAACCGGCAAAGCTCATGGCAACTTTTTCCGGGTTGTTGAGCGCCATTTTTTTTGGTATCAGCTCGCCTAAGATCAAACTGAGATAGGTCACCAGCGCCACGACGAAGGTATACGACACTACGCCGGCATAAGGACGCAGTACGCTGATCTCACGCAGCAGTCCTTCCAAAGGCGCTGCCAGCATGGCGCCGCTGTATACGCCGGTGCCGATGCCGACCAGTGTGATACCGATCTGCACCGTTGATAAAAACTCAGTCGGTTCCTTAGCAAGCTTTAAAATATACGCAGCTTTGCTGCTTCCCTCATCAGCCAGCTGCTCCAGCCGGCTTTTACGCGCCGAGACCAGCGCCATTTCCAGCATGGCCAGCAGGCCGTTCATTAAAATCAAAACAATAACAATAAATACTTCTTTGATAGACCCGAGAGGATCCATACAGTCATCACTCCTATTTTTTATAATCTCTTTTTAGGGGTTGGCTTTTATTTTTTCTCCAGCATTTGGCAAACGCTTTTGCGCAGCAGGTCAACAACGATGATCGACAGACCGAACAAAACAACTACGCTCCATTCGTGCAGGTTCAGCGGTGTCGTACGCAGGATGCGGCCGCCGACATAGGTCAGCAGCACCTGGATCGCCACGATCAGCGCCATTACATTCAGGAAGCCTTTGTTCTTGTCGATGTGCTCCAGCAGGTTAAGACCGGAAACACGCACGTTAAAACCGTTGGCTACCGCCATAAAGATATATGTGCAGAAGAAGCCCGTATATGTGTAGATATGGTCGGGCGCATTGCGGAACAGATGATCGACATAGCTGCTTTTATAAAAGAGGATCGCGATAAAGGTCATATACACGCCGCCCATAGTGATGGTAGACAGCATTTTTTTGCTGACTATCGGTGCGCTGCGGTCTTTTGGCTTTTCACGCAGGTATTTTTCCAGCGCTGGCTCACCGCCGAAGGCCAGTGCCGCCAGAGTATCCATGACCAGGTTGATCCAGAGGATATGCGTAATGGTGAGCGGTTTATCGATGCCGATAAACGGTGCTATGAAGTTTATCGCTACGGCTGAGAAGTTGATCGTCAGCTGGAAGACGATGAATTTACAGATAGAATTATAAATCGTACGTCCGTATAAGATCGCCTGTTTGATACTGAGGAAATTATCGTCAAGAATTACGATGTCACCGGCTTCTTTGGCAACTTCGGTACCGCTGCCCATCGCAAAGCCTACATCGGCTTTTTTGAGTGCGGGCGAGTCGTTGACGCCGTCACCTGTCATACCTACTACCAGGTTCATCTCCTGTGCCAGGCGCACCAGCCGTGATTTATCCATCGGCAGGGCGCGGGCTACTACGCGCAGCTTATGCAGCTCCAGTTTCACCTGTTCGTCGCTCATTTCCGCAAGCTCAGCCGAGGTCCAGACCAACTCATTCGGACGCTGCAGCAGGCCTGCGTCTTTAGCGATCGCTACCGCGGTTTCGCGGCGGTCACCGGTGATCATAACGATCTGTACGCCTGCATCCTGAACTTCAGCAATCGCTTCGATCGCTTCGGGACGGACTTCGTCGCGAATACCCAGAATACCTACCAGCGTCAGTCCGTCTGCCGGCAGCTCATCGCCTTCGATATCGCTTTCATAGGTGCAGAGTGCCAGCATCCTGATCGCATCTGCTGCCAGTTCCAGCATTCTGTCATCCAGTGTTTTTTTCATTTCTTCGGTCAGCGGCTGGCGGTTGCCTTCCGCATCCCAGTAGTGGCTGGTTTGCAAAATCAGCTTTTCCGGAGCGCCTTTAGCCAGGCAGTAACGCTCGCCGTTACCGCTGACTGCCGCCCAAGAATATTTATTGGCGCTGTTGAAAGGAATAAATTTATCACGGTGCAGCATTTCTTCCATACGGTAGCTGCCTACATAGTTGCTGAGCGCCCGCTCAGTCATATTGCCGCCGACCATAGCGCCGTCAGAAACGGCTGCCGAGGTATTGAGCACAACGTTTTGGTAAGTAAAGGCCTTCAGCTTTGCAGGCAGTACGTCAAACGCAGGGTATTCCTGACGGTCGCCGGTAATGAACCGTACGACTTCCAGCTTGCCCTTTGTGATCGTGCCTGTCTTATCGGTAAAAAGCAGGTTCAGACTGCCCGCAGTTTCGATCCCGACCAGCTTCCGCACAAGTACGTTATCGCGCAGCATTTTTTTCATATTCAGCGACGAAACGATCGCGATCATCAGCGGCAGCCCTTCCGGCACCGCCATAACGATAATGATGATACCCAGGATAACAGCCTGCACCAGATCAGACAGCAAAAGCGGCGTATTAGCAAAATAAGCGCCGAAATCGCCGTACAGATAGGCTTTATGCAGCATGACTGCCAAAGCGATCAGCACACCGCCGGCATAACCAAACTGGCTGATATGATGCGCCAGTCCCTTAAGTTTTAATTTCAGCGGGCTGTCACGTTCATCATCCTTAAGCTCCTGGGTCAACTGACCGTAGATAGAGCTGTCGCCGATCTTAACGGCCTGCATGATGCCCTGACCTTCGACAACGACGCTGCCGCGGAACAGCTTATGCTCGTCCAGAAAATCGATAGTACCATCGCCCCAGGTAAAATCGGGCGGAGCGATCAGCTTATGGGCTTCCTTGCTTTCGCCGTTCAGGGCCGCCTGGTCAAGCTTCACATCGCCGTCCAGTAAGATACCATCGACCGGAACTTTATCGCCGGCCTCCAGAATTACCGCATCACCGACGACGATATCATCGATATGCAGCTCAACCGGCTCGCCGTCACGCCAAACCTTGCAGCGGATACGGCTGGCTTCTTCCTGCAGTTTCTGGAAAGCGTTTTCATTGCTGTACTCAGAATAAGTAGAAACAAAAGTCGCCAGAATGATGGCCAGAAAAATACCCATCGTTTCGATCCAGTCGCCGTGCCCCATATAAACAAAAACTACGTTGACCAACAGCGCCAGGATCAGGATCCGGATGATAGGGTCTTTAAAATTCTCCCACAGCTTATCCCAAAAGGTTTCGCGCGGGGGCTGAGTCAGGGCATTATTGCCCTGCTCGGATAATGCTTTGCTCGCTTCTTCAGTAGTCAAGCCGAACTTGTTCACTGTGTTTGCTCCTCCTTACAAAAAAGCTGCGGGACCCAAGGCCTCACAGCTTCATTGCTATTTATGATTATAAATTAATTGCCCCAGACTTTACGCATCAGGACAGGGTATTCTTCTACCAGATGTTTTAAAATAACATCGATCACTGTGTGGATAACAGGCGCTTCAAAGCCTTCGTCAGTCGTAGTGATGCAGCTGTCAAGGCAGATATCCCCGTTGTCGCCTTCATAGTATTTAAAAACCTTGTATTTTTTATTAAGCTCGTTGATATGCATCAAAACGCCTTCGCGGTTGCCGGCATTGACAACGCCAGCGGCAACGCGCACCTGGATCATCGTATAGATACTGTCGTCCAGCACGATCATCGTCGGCAGATTCTGACTGCTGACTTCCATATGGGCACGATAAACGATGCTGTGCATTTCGTTATCGATTTCTTCCTTTGAAAAACAGTTGATATTATTGGAACTTAAAAATTCATCAAATTTTGCGGCCTTACTCATCTTCATCTCCCCTATCTGCAATATTCATTGCCTTACAGTATTTAATATTACACTATTAAATAAACTTTGTATAGTGCAAAAGCCGCTCTTACTTATTTTTCACAAACATTTCAATATTCTGTCTTTTTACAGTTGCTGACTTGCTGCAAGCTGTTTTTGTTTAATTTTTACAGTATTTTATTCCGCTTGTCAAAGACTTTAAAATATAATGTATACAATTTGCATTTCTTTTTTGCGTATTTTATAATTAAACTTGCAGTTTTGTATATAGATATAATTTGCTTTGAGAGGGGAAAATCACATGTATACTTCATTACCGCCCAAGCAGGGGCTTTATGATCCCTGGTTCGAGCACGACGCCTGCGGTCTGGGTGTCGTCGCCAACATCAAAGGCCGTAAATCCAACAAGATCCTGCGGCAGGCTTTAGTGGTGCTGCGCAATATGGACCACCGCGGCGGACAAGGCGCCGATATGAATTCCGGCGACGGCGCGGGTATCCTTCTTCAGCTGCCGCACACCTTTCTGGTCAAAGAATGTGCCAAGCTCGATATCGAACTGCCGCAGCCCGGCCATTATGCCGTTGGCTTTATGTTCCTGCCGCCTGACGTTGTAGAGAGAGAAAACACCCAGCGTCATTTTGAAAAGCTTGTTACTGCAAACGGACAGGAGCTTTTAGGCTGGCGTAACGTACCGGTCGACCCGGAGGTGCTGGGTGAAAAATCACGCCAGAGCCAGCCGTTCATGGCGCAGGTCTTTATCAAGGCCAGCCCGCAGATCATCGACCGGCTGAGCATCGACGATAATGCCTTTGAACGACAGCTGTACAGCATCCGCCGTCAGGCCGAAAATCATATTCGCTATGGCAGGCTGCGCGGCGGCAGGTATTTTTATATCGCCAGCCTGTCTTCACGGACTATCGTTTATAAAGGGATGCTGACTACGGAGCAGCTGGGTTCTTTTTATTCTGACCTGCAGGACAGTTCTATGGAAACAGCAATGGCTTTAGTCCATTCCCGTTTCAGCACCAACACCTTTCCCAGCTGGGAACGCGCCCATCCTTACCGTTATCTGATGCATAACGGCGAGATCAATACCCTGCGCGGCAACATCAACTGGATGCGCGCCCGCCAAACGATGTGCGGCAACAGCCTCTGGGGCAGCAAGATCAAAGATATCATGCCTATCATCGACGAAACCGGCTCTGATTCGGGAATGTTCGATAACTGTCTGGAATTTCTTGTCATGTCGGGACGCAGCCTGCCGCATGCTGTAATGATGATGATTCCCGAACCATGGGGCAAAAATCCCCATATCGATCCGGATCTGAAAGCTTTTTTTGAATACCATAATTCTCTGATTGAAGCCTGGGACGGACCTGCCGCCATGGCCTTTACCGACGGACGCACTATCTGCGCCGCTCTGGACCGCAACGGCCTGCGCCCTTCCCGCTATTACATAACTCAGGATGATATGATCGTTCTGGCCTCCGAGGTCGGCGTCGTCGATCTGGATCCGGCGACCATTGTCAAAAAAGACCGTCTGCGGCCGGGCAGGATGCTGGTCATCGATACTGTAGCAGGCCGCATCATCGACAACGACGAGATCAAACATAAAATAGCTACCGAACAGCCCTATCGCAAATGGCTGGACGAAAATCTTATTAAATTGAATGCGATCAAGCTCACTACCGAGCTGCCGAAGCCCGATCCCAAAACACTGCTGCGACGGCAACTGGCTTTTGGCTATACGCTGGAAGACCTGACCAAGTTTCTGAAACCAATGGCTACTAAGGGGATAGATCCGCTGGGAGCGATGGGCAACGACGCTCCACTGGCCGTTTTATCCGAAGAACCGCAGCTTTTATACAACTATTTCAAGCAGCTTTTCGCCCAGGTCACCAATCCTCCTATAGACGCTATTCGCGAGGAAGTGTTTACTGATACGACCAGCGGCATCGGCCCGGAGAAAAACCTGATCGACCCGCAGCCTGACAGCTGCCGGCAGATTTCAGCCGAATCGCCTGTTTTGAGCAATATCGAGCTGGCCAAGCTCAAAAATATCCAGCAGCCTAAATTCCAGGCGGCGACACTGCCGATGCTTTACCCGGTAGCCGCCGGCGGCACAGGGCTCAAACACGCACTTGACAGTCTGTGTGCACAGGCTGACGCTATGATCGCACAGGATAAATGTATTCTGATTTTATCTGACCGTGAAATGAACGAAGAAATGGCGGCTATTCCTGCCCTTTTGGCCGGCGCCTGCCTGCATCATCATCTGATCAAAAGCGGCAGCCGGCTCAAAGCTTCTATTATTATCGAATCGGCCGAACCGCGCGAAGTGCATCATTTTGCACTGCTGCTTGGCTATGGCGTCAGCGGCATCAATCCCTACCTGGCGTTTGAAACGATCGAAGAAATGTGCTCTAACGGTATGATCACCGGCGTTACAGTAGAGCAGGCCACCGCAAATTATATCGACGCCTGCACCCACGGTATCGCCAAGATCCTTTCCAAAATGGGTATTTCTACAGTGCAATCTTATCGCGGCGCCCAGATTTTTGAAGCTATCGGCATCAGCAGCTGTGTGATCGAAAAATATTTCACCGGCACACCTTCCCGACTGGAAGGGATCGGCCTGGAC
>OGLN01001037.1_pt1 | contig 21088 bp, 18 predicted proteins | sample 1572641 | NCBI WGS metagenome assembly OGLN01 (sample SAMEA2581903, study PRJEB24529) | metagenome | biome: Human gut stool | place: China | collected 2011
TAAAGCAAAATTAAAAGAATTTTATAACAAAACAGCCGAGGAGATTTCTCCAAGACTAAAAATTTATAATGCTACAGAAACAATAGAAATGGAAGATACCCCTACACTTGCAATTAAACACAAGAAAGATTCTTCTATGGTTGTTGGTTTCAATCTTTTAAAAGAAGGAAAAGGTGACGTATTTATTTCAGCTGGCAACTCTGGTGCACTTCTTACAGGAGCTACTTTATTAGTTGGCAGAATTAAAGGTGTTGATAGACCTGCACTTGCCGGAATTCTTCCATCATATCATAAGAGATTGGTTTTAATGGATTGCGGTTCTAATACAAATTGTAAGCCTATTAATTTATTACAATTTGCACAAATGTCTACTATTTACATACGCGATGCCTTAGGAGTTGAAAATCCTGCAATTGGCCTTTTAAACATTGGTACAGAAGAGACTAAAGGAAATGAATTAGTACGTGAAAGCTACAATTTACTAAAAGAAAAATCACCAGAATTAGGAATTAATTTTGTTGGAAATGTTGAAGGAAGAGATGCATTCTCTGGAAAAATCGATGCAATTATAGCCGATGGATTTACTGGAAATATTTTCTTAAAAACTGTTGAAGGAATGGGAAAATTCATAAAAAGATCTTTAATCGAGAGCCTAAAGAAAAACTTCTTATCCATGTTAGGATCTATTCCAGCACTCCCTTCACTTAATAGATTTAAGAAAATGATGGATTATAAAGAATACGGTGGTGCATTGTTCTTAGGAGTAAAAAAACCAGTCGTAAAAGCACATGGAAGCAGTGATGCCAAATTATTTGAATTTACTGTAAAACAAGCAGAACAATTCGTAAATAATAAAACTGTAGAAAAATTAACTACAGAATTTGAAAAAATGTCAAAAGAAAAAATCGCCCAATAAGACGATTTTTTCTTTTTATAATCAATATATATTTTTTCTGTTACCAAAGTGCATATTTTCTATTTTGCTAGTGGTACATATCCGCCAGCACTTACAGCCCTTTTTCCTTCTTCTGTTTTTAACCAATTTACTAATTTTATTACATTGCTGTTTTGCGCTTCGTCTTTTCTATATACCGCATACACAACTTTTGTTAATGGATAACTCCTATTAGCTATTGTTTCATCTGTTGGTTTTACTCCATTAATAGCTAAAAATTTAACATTATCTTTTACGTATTGTTCTTTAGCATATAAATAAATTGAATATCCAATTGAATTTTTACTATTTGAATATGATGCTATTCCATCTATCAATCCTGACATAGAACCTATCATCAAATTAGTATTTTCAGGTTTCTTCATTTTTAATCCTTGCATTACCATTTTTTCCATAAGATTTTGACTTCCAGAATTAGCTTCTCTTTGGTAAGCAATAATTTCTGCATCTTCTCCACCAAGACTACTCCAATTTGTAATCTCTCCTGTATATATTTTTTGTATTTGTTCTAGTGTCAACGAATCTACTTTATTCTCTTTATTTACCAAAAATACGAATCCATCAAGACCTATTCCAACCATCTCAAACTCAACATTATTATCTTCTGCAGATTTTAAAATATCGTCAGATGGTTCTGAAACAAATATTAAATCTTTTTCTTTGTTTATTAAGCTAGCATATACTTTGGCAGTTTTTCCATGTGTATTGTCATCTAAATATTTTTGAGCTTCCTCGTCCGAATAGTTTAAAACAGACTTTGTAATCTCTCCTATCATCGGAAGCATTGCTGTTGCGCCATCTACTTTAGGAAACTCACTTTCAGTCATAGTAAATTCACTAACAGTATTTGCTACATTATTATTTTTTGTACTTGAATTATCTATATTTGATATTTCATTATTTATAGGATTGGTAGTTTGTTTATTCATAAAGAATATGCAATACACTATCGCACACATAATAAAAATTATTATAAGTATAATTGGAATTATTACTCCAGCAATAGATTTTCTTTCATTCATAAATATATCCCCCTAGTTATTTTTTCTCTTCATAATGTTTATTTCTAATATAATTAAACAAATTACAATCATTATTCCAATTATTGCTAACACAATAACATCTTTAGTAGTTATACTAAATGATTTCTTTTCTTCTTGTAAATTACTATTAATATCTTCTCCAGAATCATTTTTTATAATCGCATAGTTTATTTCATTTTCAGCATCTGATTTTATTTTTTCATTTTTTAGTTCGTTTATTTTTATTAAGTTTTGTGCTGTATTATCAGCAATTGCTTCCTTTATAGATCCCAAACCATTAGATTTTCCAAACTTAAAAAACTCTATTACATATTTACCATCTTCTTGAATCCTAAAGCCAACACATTGAGCTATAGTTGGTACAAGACATTTTTCGTTAATAATATCATTTGAAAATAGTTTAGTTGTAACATTATAAAATTGATCACTATAATAATTTTCATCTGTATATTCATCTTTTAATGTTACATACTGTTTAGCCACATTCTTTTGTTTTTCATTATAATAGCCTATCATAATAGGAATATAACCTTCTACAGTTTGCTGAACTTGTTTTCCTTTATCGTCAGTCGTAATATATGTATATGTTGTTTTAGCATTGTCATCAAAAATTACTTTTCTGATATATAAATCTGGGTTTATCATATTTATATATTCAATTTTTTCCTCTTCTGTTGCATCTATTTTTTCTCCAGTTATCCCAATACCAACATAAATAATTTTTTCCCCAGTCTCAGGTCTTTCTGACCAATTTGATTTATCTTTTGTTCCATCAGCTTCTATCATAGCATTATCCACAGCATAAATATCAGAAGCATCTTTTCCTACTAAAGCATTATTAATGATAGTATTGATATTTTCTACAGCATTTAAAACACCTTTTCCATTATAACGTGTTTTATCTCCATCACGAAGTTCTAAAGCCTCAAATACGCCTGTAGAGGCACCACTAGGAGCACAACCTCTACCAACTGTTCCATCTGCTAAAATTACTTCAGCTTCTACAGTTGGATTTCCTCTAGAGTCAATAATTTCTCTACCAATTACTTTTTCGATTTTTAATTTATTAAATATCATTTAAATATCTCCTTTGATAATATTTTAAGCAAATGATTTTTATTCTTAATTCATTTATATATTATCATAATTGATATGGATTATCAATATTTATTATAAATAAAAATCAACTTAATAATTAATAAAAAAATAACCTTAGAGCATTTTTGCCCTAAGGTTATTTTAATCATTAACACATGTGTTTAAAATCTACTAAATCCGATTAGATAGTATGAACACGGATTGTGCTTGTGTTACCTTCACCGAATTTCATACCAGAAGTGATGATTGTTTTATCACCCTGTTTTACAATGCCCTGACGAACAGATGCAGCAGTAGCTGTTGCGATCATTTCATCAACATCGTCCCAAGCTTTACCTTCTAGTGGAACAACGCCCCAACGAAGATTTAAGTGACGAGCTACACGATCATTTGGAGTATAAGCGATGATTGTAGCTTTTGGACGATATTTGGATACAACTTTAGAAGTGTAACCGCTTTCAGTTGGAGTGATGATAGCTTGTGCACTAAGTTCATAAGCCATCTGTACTGTAGCATGAGCGATAACGTCAGTTGTAGTAACATTGTGATGAGTGAAACCTTTGGATACGAAGATTTCTTTGTATTCAAGAGCTTGTTCTACACGTTTAGCAATAACGTTCATTGTAGAAACAGCTTCTAATGGATAATCACCATTAGCGGATTCACCAGAAAGCATGATAGCGTCTGCACCATCAAAGATAGCGTTAGCAACGTCAGAAGCTTCTGCACGAGTTGGACGTGGGTTAGAAGTCATAGTTTCAAGCATCTGAGTAGCTACGATAACTGGTTTACCAAGTTTGTTACATTTTTTGATGATATCTTTCTGAATAAGTGGAACTTCTTCAGCTGGCATTTCAACACCAAGGTCACCACGAGCAACCATGATAGCGTCGGAAGCAGCGATGATAGCATCAATATTTTTAACAGCTTCAACACATTCGATTTTGGAAATGATTTCCATGTGTCCGCCATGTTCTTTAATAAGAGCACGGATAGCTTCAACGTCTTCAGCACGTTGGATGAAGGAAGCTGCTACGAAATCCATATCATGTTCAATACCAAAAATGATATCGTTTCTATCTTGTTCAGAAATAGCAGGAAGACCGAGGGATACACCAGGAGCTGCAGCACGTTTACGAGTGCTCATAGGACCATCATTTAAAATTGTGCAAACGATGTCTTTACCTACGATTTCGTCAACATGAAGACCTACAAGACCATCAGAAAGTAATAAAGTATTACCTGGTTTAACTTCTGTGTAAAGTTTTTTGTGATTGATGGAAACATGAGTTTCGTCACCTGGAATGTCATCATTAGTTAAAGTGAATTTATTACCTTTTTTAAGGTATACTTTACCTTCAGCAAAATCGCCAAGACGCATTTCAGGTCCTTTTGTATCAAGCATTAAAGATACAGTTTTACCCATTTTTTTGGAAACTTCTTTAACTTTATTAATACGTTCTTCATGTTCTGCATAGTCACCATGAGAGAAGTTGAAACGAGCAACGTTCATGCCGTTTTCAATAACGTTTTCTAAAAGTTCAGTACCATTGTCATAGTTAGGACCCATTGTGCAAACGATTTTTGTTTTCTTTAACATTTTTAAAATCCCCACCTAAATAATAATAATAAATAAATTTTATTTGCTCATTGCTTCTTCAATAGCTACTGCTACTGCTACGCTAGCGCCTACCATAGGGTTGTTACCCATACCGATAAGACCCATCATTTCTACATGAGCAGGAACAGAAGAAGAACCTGCAAACTGAGCATCAGAGTGCATACGACCCATAGTATCAGTCATACCATAGGAAGCAGGACCTGCTGCCATGTTATCTGGATGCAATGTTCTACCAGTACCGCCACCGGAAGCAACGGAGAAATATTTTTTACCCTTTTCGATACATTCTTTTTTGTAGCAACCAGCTACTGGATGTTGGAAACGGGTAGGATTAGTAGAGTTACCAGTGATAGAGATGTCAACATCTTCTTTGTGCATAATTGCAACGCCTTCTTGAACGCTATCTGCACCATAGCATTTGATAGCAGCACGAGGACCGTTAGAATATGCAGTTTCATTAACTACACTAACTTCACCTGTAGCATAATCAAACTGAGTCTGAACATAAGTGAAGCCGTTGATACGAGAGATGATCTGAGCAGCATCTTTACCAAGACCATTTAAAATAACTTTTAATGGTTCTTTTCTTACTTTGTTTGCTTTTTCAGCAATTTTAATAGCACCTTCTGCAGCAGCAAAAGATTCATGACCAGCAAGGAAAGCAAAGCATTTTGCATCTTCACTTAAAAGCATGGATGCAAGATTACCATGACCTAAGCCAACTTTTCTGTTTTCAGCAACAGAACCTGGAATACAGAAAGCCTGTAAACCTTCACCAATAATTTTAGCAGCTTCTACAGCTTTTGTAGTACCTTTTTTAATAGCCATAGCTGCACCTACTGTGTAAGCCCAGCAAGCATTTTCAAAGCAGATTGGCTGTGTATCTTTAACGATTTTAGCTACATCTATGCCTTTATCATCACAGATTTTTTTAGCTTCTTCTAAAGAAGAGATGCCATAGCTGTCTAAAGCTTTGTTAATTTTGTCAATACGACGTTCGTAACTTTCAAACAATGCCATTTATTTTCATTCCTTCCTATTTTCTTGTATTATTCTTTACGAGGATCTACGTATCTTGCAGCGTCAGCAAAACGTCCATAAGTACCTTTTGCTTTTTCTAAAGCTTCCTGTGCAGGAATACCTTTTTTAGTGATCATTTCCATCATTTTGCCGAGGTGAACGAATTCATAACCAATGATACGATCTTCTGCATCAAGAGCAATTCTTGTTACATAACCTTCAGCAAGTTCAAGATAACGAGGACCTTTTTCAAGTGTACCATACATAGTACCAACTTGGCTTCTTAAACCTTTACCAAGGTCTTCGAGGCCAGCACCGATAGGAAGACCACCTTCGGAGAATGCAGTCTGAGTTCTACCGTATACAATCTGGAGGAATAATTCTCTCATAGCAGTGTTAATAGCATCACAAACGAGGTCTGTGTTTAATGCTTCAAGAATAGTTTTACCAGGAAGAATTTCAGAAGCCATAGCTGCGGAATGAGTCATACCAGAGCAACCAATAGTTTCTACTAAAGCTTCTTGGATAACGCCTTCTTTAACATTAAGAGTTAGTTTACATGCACCCTGTTGAGGAGCACACCAGCCAACACCATGAGTTAAACCGCTGATATCTTTAATTTCTTTAGCCTGTACCCATTTGCCTTCTTCAGGAATTGGAGCTGGGCCATGTTTTTCAATGCCTTTTGCCACACATGTCATATTAGACACTTCTTGTGAATAGATCATCTTTGTTTCCTCTCCTTAATATATACATTTTATACACGATATACATTATATCATTATATGATATCATTATTCAAGTTTATGAAACTAAAACTTAAAATAACAATAGTTTTTCTTATTTCAATAATATAATCTTATGTTAAAACTTAATCTGCCAATAAGATAATATTAATCGATTAAAGCTTTTCCAGTCATTTCTGCTGGAACTTCAAGACCTGCTAATTTCAATAAAGTTGGAGCAATATCACATAAAGCACCATCTTTAACTTCTTTTACTTTATCAGAAACTACGATAAATGGTACAGGATTTGTAGTATGTGCTGTAAATGCTTCTTTAGTTTCTTCATCTAACATTTTTTCAGCATTACCATGGTCAGCTGTAATACATACAGTACCGCCAACTTGTTTTATTGCATCTACAAAGCGACCAACACAAGTATCTACAGTTTCTACAGCTTTTACAGCTGCTTCCATAACACCTGTATGACCAACCATATCACCATTAGCATAGTTTAAAATGATGAAATCATATTTTTTAGATAAAATAGCTTCTACAACTTTATCAGTAACTTCAATAGCACTCATTTCAGGTTGTAAATCATAAGTAGCAACTTTTGGAGAAGGTACTAAGATACGATCTTCACCTTCATAAGGCTGTTCAATACCGCCATTAAAGAAGAAAGTTACATGTGCATATTTTTCAGTCTCTGCAATACGAAGTTGAGTGTAACCGAGTTTGCTTACATATTCGCCTAAAGTATTTGTTAAAGATTCAGGTTTATAAGCAATTTCTACGTTCATACCTTTTTCGTATTGAGTCATTGTTGCAAATGGAATTTTCAAATCTTCATTGCGAACAAAGCCATCAAAAGTAGTATCCACAAAAGCATGAGTAAGTTCACGTGCTCTATCAGGACGGAAGTTAAAGAAAATAGCTCCATCATTGCTTGTCATACCTGCATAGTTGCCAACAACAACAGGAACAACAAATTCATCAGTAGTATCTTCTTCATAAGAATTTTTAATTGCAAGTTCGCTAGAAGCTTGTTTTACACCTTCGCCTAAAGCGATAGCATTATAAGCTTTCTGAACACGATCCCAACGTTTATCACGGTCCATAGCATAATAACGACCAGAAATTGTAGCTATTTTACCAACGCCAATTTCTTTTAATTTAGCTTCAAGCTCAGCTAAATAATCAGCAGCACTAGATGGTGGTACATCACGTCCATCAAGGAAAGCATGAACGAAAACGTTTTCAACGCCTTCTTGTTTTGCAAGCTGTAAGAGTGCATAAAGATGACTATTATGGCTATGAACGCCACCATCGGATAATAATCCCATTAAATGAAGCGCACCATTGTTTTTCTTAACAGCATTAATAACATCCAAAAATACAGGATTTTTGAAGAATGCGCCTTCACGTATAGCTTTTGTAATACGTGTTAATTCTTGATAAACGATACGACCAGCACCAATATTTGTATGACCAACTTCGGAATTTCCCATTTGTCCATCAGGAAGACCTACTGCTTCACCAGAGCAAGCAAGTTGAGCATGAGGATATTTTGCTGTTAAACCATCAATAACAGGTGTTTTACCTACATTAACAGCATTAGTTGTGCTTTGAGCATCGCCAACTCCCCAACCATCCATAATAATTAAAGCAACAGGAGCGTTAAGTTTTGACATTATTACACTACCTCAATCTATTAATTTTAAAATAGCATAGCACACACCAGTTAAAATCATTTTATAATTTACTATGATGTGTGCTTCCTGCATTACAGGCAATCCCCATGTGCCACACGGTTCATCAATAATAAAAATTATTTAAAGTTAACAATAGCACTGAAATCAGCAGCTTTTAAAGAAGCGCCACCAACTAAAGCACCATCAACGTTTGGTTTTTGCATTAAACCATCAATAGTAGCAGGTTTTACACTTCCGCCATATTGAATACGAACAGCATCGCTAGTAGCTTCATCAAACATAGCTTTAACAGTTTCACGAATGCAAGCGCAAACTTCTTCAGCCTGTTCAAATGTAGCAGTTTTACCAGTACCAATAGCCCAGATTGGCTCATAAGCAATAACAAGGCTAGCAACTTGCTGAGCAGTTAAACCTTCAAGTGCAGCTTTGATCTGTCCACTAACAAAATCATTAGTTGTACCAGCTTCACGAGTTTCTAAAGTTTCACCACAGCAAATGATAGGAGTAATACCAGCAGCTAATGCAGCTTTTGCACGTTTATTTACATATTCATCAGTTTCACCAAACATTTCACGACGTTCGGAGTGACCGATTACAACATATTCAACGCCAAGTTCTGTGAGCATTTCAGCGGAAATTTCGCCAGTGAAAGCACCGCTTTTTTCCCAATGAACGTTCTGAGCACCAACATGAATGTTAGTACCTTTTACAGCTTCACAAACAGCAGCAAGAGCAGTAAATGTTGGGCATACAACGATATCTACAGCATTGTTATCTTTTACAAGTGAAGCTAATTCTTTTACAAGAGCAGTACCAGCAGCTACTGTATTGTTCATTTTCCAGTTACCAGCAATAATAGGTTTACGCATTATCAAATCAACCTCTTTATAATTTATTTTTATTATTTGTCAGCAATAGCTGCAATACCTGGCATTGGTTTACCTTCGAGGAATTCTAATGTAGCACCGCCACCAGTGGAAATGTGAGTAATTTTGTCAGAAAGACCAGTTTTCTTAAGAGCAGCAATGGAGTCACCGCCACCAACAATGCTGATACCAGTGGATTCAGCAACTGCATGAGCGATATCTTCAGTACCATGAGCGAATGCATCAAATTCGAATACACCCATAGGTCCATTCCATACGATTGTTTTTGCATTTTCTAAAGCTTCTTGGCATTCTTTGCTGAATTTATTGTCAAGAATCATCCAGTCAGCTGGAACTTCATCAACGGATACAGTTTTATGATTTGCATCTGCTGCAAATTTATCTGCAACAACAACTTCAGCAGGAAGGAATACTTTTACGCCTTTTTCTTCAGCTTTTGCAAGTAATTCTTTAGCAAGTGGTAATTTTTCTTCTTCGAATAAAGAAGAACCAATACCTTTACCTTGAGCAGCGAGGAATGTATTTGCCATACCGCCACCGATTACAACTGCATCAGCTTTTTCTAATAAGTTGGAAATAACACCGATTTTGTCAGAAACTTTTGCACCACCAATGATAGCAACGAAAGGACGTTCTGGATTGGATAATGCTTTACCAATGAACTGAATTTCTTTTTCAATTAAGAAACCGCCAACAACTTCTACATACTGAGCGATACCAGCGTTAGAAGCATGTGCTCTGTGAGATACACCAAATGCATCATCAACAGCAACATCTGCTAAAGAAGCAAGTTGTTTTGCAAATTCAGGATCATTTTTAGTTTCTTCATTGTGATAACGGAGGTTTTCAAGAAGTAATACTTCACCTGGTTTTAAATCAGCAGCAGCTTTACTTGCAGCTTCGCCAACACAATCTTCAGCATATTTAACTTCTTTACCTAAGAGTTCAGAAAGTCTAGCAACGATAGGTTTAACAGATAATTCAGGAACTCTCTGTCCTTTTGGACGACCAACATGGCAAGCAAGAATAATTGCTGCATTATTTTCTAAAAGATAATTTAAAGTAGGTAATGTAGCACGAATACGTTTGTCATTAGTGATGTTTTGATTTTCGTCCATTGGTACGTTAAAGTCTACACGAATAAAGACTTTTTTACCGTTTACATCAATGTCTCTAATAGATTTCTTATTCATTAAATAAAACCCTCCGTAAATTCAAAATAGGACCGGCCTTTTTAAGACCGGTCCATAAAAGGCTGCACAAATCAAATTACTTAAGTTCAGCGAAGTATTTAATTGTACGAACCATCTGGCTAGTGTAGCTGTTTTCGTTATCATACCAAGAAACAACTTGTACTTGAGTGTTGCCATCTTCCATAGGAGCAACCATAGTCTGAGTTGCATCGAAGAGGGAACCAAATCTCATACCGATAACATCGCTGGATACGAGTTGTTCTTCAGTGTAACCGAAAGATTCAGTTGCAGCAGCTTTCATAGCAGCATTGATTTCATCAACAGTTACATGGCCTTTTACAACTGCTACTAAAATAGTAGTAGATCCTGTAGGGGTAGGAACGCGCTGTGCGGAGCCGATTAATTTACCGTTTAATTCAGGAATAACAAGACCGATAGCTTTTGCAGCACCAGTGGAGTTAGGAACGATATTAACAGCTGCAGCACGGGAACGACGTAAGTCACCTTTACGCTGAGGGCCATCAAGAGTCATCTGGTCACCAGTGTAAGCATGAACTGTAGTCATGATACCGCTCTGGATAGGAGCAAGTTTGTTAAGAGCGTTAGCCATTGGAGCTAAGCAGTTAGTTGTACAAGAAGCAGCGGAAATAACTGTATCGCTAGCTTTTAAAGTTTCATGGTTTACATTGTAAACGATTGTAGGAAGATCGTTACCAGCAGGAGCGGAGATAACAACTTTTTTAGCACCAGCTTTGATATGAGCTTCTGCTTTAGCTTTGGAAGCAAAGAAACCTGTGCATTCTAAAACTACGTCTACATCAAGTTCGCCCCAAGGTAATTCTTCAGGATTTGGTTTAGCATAGATAGTGATTTCTTTACCATTTACAGTAATGGAGTTTTCACCAGCTTCAACGCTGTCAGCATATTCATATCTACCCTGAGTAGAATCGTATTTAAGAAGGTGAGCAAGCATTTTTGGGCTTGTTAAGTCGTTGATTGCAACAACTTCATAACCTTCTGCATCGAACATTTGTCTGAAAGCGAGACGACCAATACGGCCGAAACCATTAATAGCAACTTTAACTGCCATTTTTAAAATACCCCCTAAAAAGTAAAAAAAAATTTTTCCAGTTTACTGGAATAATATTTAACTAAAATATGTAAATACATACTCTAGCTTATAACAACTTAATTAGACCACTAGACGTATAATCATAAATTATCGTTCAAATATATGTCTAAGTTTTTCACTAGGATTATAATACAATAAATTATATCAAATTGTCAATCTAAATCAGCAGTTTTTCCGTTATAAATTTATTATCCTATTAATAAAAATAATTTATCTAACAAAATATATTTTCTTGTAAAGAAAAAAGAATTTTTCTCCAAGATGTATTTTTTATCTTCTATAGAGAAAAATTCTTTTTCAAAGTGTAAACCGTATATTAATTAAAATATATTACATTTTTATAAATGAATTATAAACCAAATTTTTCAGCAGTTTTTACTACAATAGCACATTCACAACGTTTTTTCTGTAATTCACAACCAAGTTCATATGGTTCATGAATATTGCCATGGAATAAGTCAGCATTAGCATGACAACCACCACTACAGAAGAATTTAGCCCAACAATCACGACATTTTTCTTTGCTTAATACATGAGTTTTTCTAAATTCTTTTGGAAGCTCTTTATTTTTTACGCCTTCAAATACATTTCCAAGCATATAGTTTTCTCTGCCTGCAAACTGATGGCAAGGATACATATTACCGTCTGCAGCTACAGCATAATATTCATGACCAGCTCCACAACCACTCAAGCGTTTAGCAACACAAGGGCCATGTTCTAAATCAATATTAAAGTGGAAGAAGAAGAAACCTTTACCTTCTTTTTTACGTTTTAAATAAATTTCTGTTAATTTATCATATTCAGCAAAAATTTTTGGTAAATCTTCTTTTGTAAAGCCATATGGAGAATCTTTTAATACAACTGGCTCTACAGATAAAATATCAAAACCTTCATCAGCCATGCTGAGTACATCTTTAGAAAAGTCCATATTGCGATTAGTGAATGTACCACGTAAATAGTAATTATTGCCATCACGGGAATCAACTAATTTTTTAAAGTTTTTAACAACTTTATCATATGTGCCATGTCCACCAACATCAGGACGCATATAATCATGAACTTCTTTTCTACCATCAAGGCTTAATACCATGCTGATATTGTTGTCATTGAGCCATTTAATATTTTCATCATTTAATAAAACACCATTTGTAGTAAGTGTTAATTTAAATACTTTTCCTGTTTCTTTTTCTTTTTGACGTACATATTCTGTTACATATTTTACAACAGGCATATTAACAAGTGGTTCGCCACCGAAAAAGTCAATTTCGCAATGTTTACGTTTACCGCTATGTGCAATGATATAATCAACAGCAGCTTTACCAACTTCTTTTGTCATCAAACGACGGTCATGACCCATATCACCTGTACCAGCAAAACAATATTTACAACGTAAATTGCAATCTTCTGCTACAAGAAGGCACATAGATTTTACAAGACCTGTTTCGCCAAAATATGGAGGTACATCAATATCAGGAGCAAATAATTCTCCACGTTCCATTAATTCATGTAATTCTTCTAAAATTTCACGAAGGTCTTTTTCATCATATTTATCAGCCAAATTTTTAATTACTTCTTCATCATTTGTGCCATCAAAATAATCCATTACATCATAAACAGTTTTATCAATTAAATGTACAGTAGAGCTATTTACATCTAATAATATGTACATTCCATTTTGATAAAACTTGTGTATTTTATTACTCATAGCCATTATTTAAAATTCACACCTCTAAAAATAAATATAATTTATAATTAAACTCAATATATAAATTTATAATCGAGTTATTTATTACCATAAATTTTAAACTTTTTAAAATCACTAAGAAAGGGACTGTCAATACAGCCCCCTACTTGAGAAATATTAGTGTTTTTCGCAAACCTGATTGCCAACTGTGCAAGAAGTTTTGCAAGCAGACTGACAAGAAGCTTGGCATTCGCCACAACCGCCAGTTTTAATAGTAGCCTGAAGGTAAGGTTTGTTAACAGTTTTAATATGTTTCATACTTATCTCTCCTTTGCGATTTAATATATAATATTGTATATGTTTTTAATCAAATAAGCAAGTCTAGCAAAATATATAAAAAAACTACCTGAAAATCATCATCTTCAAGTAGTTTTTTTCATTTTCTATTATTTTTCTGGTATTAAAATAATTTGTACTGGTAAATTTGATGCTCCTGGTGGTGTATATAAAAAGCTTAATTTATCACTATTATTATATGTTCCTAAATAAGCATAGTAATTAATATCTTTTTCATGTCCAAAGAATGGCAAATCATCTGGTGTAGAAATCATTTTATATTCACCATTTTCACCAACTTTTACCGCCATAGCACCAGCATAAACTCCACCTAAAGGCTTAAGATAAAAACTTGTTTTTCCTTTGCCTTCAAGCTTAGGCTCAAAATTATATACTATGCCATAATTACCAAAATTTTGTGTAACTGAATTGTCGGTATTATCTTTACCATATTTATAAAGGTCTGTTTTATTATCACCTATATAAAAATACGCTTTTCCCATTTCTTCTGGATTATAAGATCTTCTATTTGTTAAATAGCGTTCTTTTCCTTCATATGTTCCTCTTAAACGATGCTGGTCTTTTTCCAAAATAGGTGCATAATTTACATATCTTAATAAATTTTTATCAATAGGTGCAATTACCACACTCACCTTTAATGGTTCTTGCGCATAAAAATCAAAAAGACCATATACTAAACCACCACTTGGTACAATACGTTCATCATCTTCTACACGCAAAAAAGTTTTACTATATGGAGCAAGTTCTATTTCTCTAGTTTCATGACTATTAAAATATCTTTGCATAGTTACTTTTCCTACATAAAGATAATCTTCACTAGGGCCTGCTACAGCTTCTTTTGTTACTTTAACCACATTAGATTTATCAGACATATTCTGAATAACTACAGCTATTTTTTTATCTTCCTTCATTCCATTTAAGTGATAATACAATAATCGTGTATCACCTTTCACTGTATCTTGATATAAAATCCCATCTTGCTCCACAGTTTCAGGAGAATCAGAAAATAAAAGGGTAGTATCATCATCTTTTGTTTCCATAAATAATAATTTATCGGCTTCATATTTTTCTACATCTTTATCTTTATTTGCTAAAACTATTGTGTTTTTTAAATCTTTTTCATTATTATCTTGAGCTTGAGCTAATGTAAAATTACATATCGTTGCCAATGATAATACAAATGAAAAAATCTTATTTTTTTTCATAAACAAAAAATACCCCTATCCTTTATTAATGCTGATTAATTCCTAATCTATATAAAATTTTTGTCTTTAATATACGCCATTGAAAACCTATATAGCCAAAACGATAATTTGACACATTTGTTCGTTGTAATAAATATTTATCAGTCTTAAAAGTATTATATCCAGCATCACCTGTTACTGCTGCTAAATAATTATTATCTTTTAAACACTGAATACTTTCCTTTGTATAAACTCCATTAGGATAAGAGAAGAAATATATTGTTTTTAATCCATTCCATTCCATCAATAATTTAGATAATTTAATTTCATTATCCAAATTTTCTACTTCAGTCAATGGTAAATGATTTGCTGTATGACTGCCAATTTCAATATTATTATCCTGCATTTCTTTCAACTGTTGCCAACTAACATAATTTTCTTTACCAATATAATTAGTTGCCATAAACATAGTGGCTTTCATGCCCATTGCATTAATCATAGGCATCATATTAGTATAATTATCCTCATAGCCATCATCAAAAGTTATAATAATAGGATTTTCTGGTAATTCTTCACCATATTTTTCAGCACGAATAAAATCCATCATTGAAATTGTATGGTAATTATTTTCCTTAAAATAATCCAATTGTTCTTGAAATTGTTCCCTAGATAAAGAATAATCATCTGTATCTACAGTGTTATCATTGACACGATGATATTCAAAAATCATAACTCCCTTTGGTGGATAAATATATACTGAAGCAATCACTCCACCCATAAATATTACAAATAAAAGTATTATACTCAACGCTATTTTTTTTAAATTCATTCTTTTATACTATTGTCCTTCCTGATTTGTATTGCTAAAGCATCAATCTTACGCATGCGATGATTAATCGCAGAACGACTACAATTTAACAATTCCGCCAACTCGGTAAGCGAAGCCTCTGGATTATTTAAACGTAAATTAGCCGTTTGTTTTAATACTTTCGGTAACTCATCATATTCGTCATATTTTATCAATAAATTTATATTCTCAATTTGCTTCATAGCAGCATTAATCGTTCTTTGTAAATTAGCAGTTTCACAATTAACTAAACGATTAACCTGATTTCTAATTTCTTTTAAATTACGTGCAGATTCAAAAGCTTGCAATAAACTTTCCTCTACACCAATTAAAGCTAATAATTCTAAAATAGCTTCACTTTCTTTTAAATATACAATATATACATTTTTTCTATCTGTAAGCCCTACAGGTAAATATAATTCATGACACAAATCACGTATCAACTTTGCAAAAGTATAATTATCTGTTACAAATTCTAAATGATATTCACCTTCTGGTTTATTGACAGAACCACCACCTAAAAAAGCCCCTCTTAGATAAGCTATCTTACAACAATCATTTTGTAAAATATTGCGGTCAGTACCTGCATCTAATAGATTTTTTGCAGTTAAAAAACCTAACTTTTTCAAAATACTACTAGCTTCTGGTGATGGTGTAGCTCTGACAGCATAATTATTATGTTTTCGTAGACGACGAGAACGTCTAACTGTAACTTCTGTATGAATACCTTGTGGTACACTTGCTTTTAACAAAGTCAAAATTTTTCTGGCTACTGCCGCATTTTCAGTAACAAAATTTATACCAAAATCATGTTTGCTATTAAAAGAAATAGTGGCTCCCATACGTAGCAGTGCAGCTAATTCCGCTGTTTTGCAACATACTTGAGAGCCCAACACATGTACCAATTCATTCTTAACTTGACTTGCAAATGATGGCATCTAAAACCAACTTTCAAAATATCTTATTCTATTTTAAACTCAATTTTCTTTTAATGTATGATATATTTTCATTACATTTTGTGCTAATTTCATTGAATCATGATGTATCATTTCTGAATCATCAATTATATCTGCTTTAAATAAACCAACACCTAAATCTTCTACAGCTTTTTCATCAACAAGTACAGGATATTGACCTTTTTGCGCATAATATTCCTGCATTTCTGCGGAAATCTCTTTATTATTAACTAAAACATAATCAACTATACCTGCACCACCATGTTCAATCAAAGCTTTTACATGCATAGAAGCTGTATAATCATCTGTCTCTCCTGGTTGAGTCATTACATTACAAATATAAATCTTTATAGCTTTACTTTTTTTGATTTCATCAGCAATATTATCCACTAATAAATTAGGGATTATACTTGTATATAAACTTCCTGGACCAAATACAATGACTTCAGCTTCTCTGATAGCTTTTATGGAAGAAGGCACTGGCTCTACATGGTGTGGAAAAATATGCACACGTTTTATGCGTTTATGCACTAACGGAATTTGAGACTCACCTTCTACGATAGTTCCATCTTCCATAGTTGCACTTAAACGAATTTTAGCTGTTGTCGCTGGGAAAACTCTCCCTTTTACAGCTAATACACGGCTTGACTCTTTTAAAGCTTGTTCAATATCGCCAGTAACTTCTGTCATTGCTGTGATAAATAAATTACCAAAGCTATGACCAGCTAAATCACTATTTCCACTAAAACGATATTGAAATAACTTTTCCATCATTGGTTCTGTATCTGCTAAAGCTACTAAACAATTTCGCAAATCGCCTGGAGGCACAATATTAAATTCTTCACGAAGTCTACCAGAAGAACCGCCATCATCTGCTACAGTAACAATAGCAGTAGCATTTCTAGTTTCCTCTTTCATACCACGAAGAAGCACAGAAAGACCTGTACCGCCACCGACAACAGTAACATTTGGACCTTTATCCAATTTGCGATGTTCATAAATCATATCTACTAATCTTCCAGACTTATCAGGAACAAGCACTGTTATCAATGAACGAATGACCATTCTCGTAGCTAATAGCATTATTATCAAGCCAAAGACGATTATAGCTATACCTACGATTGCAGTTATCATATAATCATATGAACCTGTCCATGTATACACAGCATAAAATAAAAATTCTTCAATGCTATCTATATATTTATAATTGAATACTATGGCTAAGCCTAAACCTGTAAGCAGTGCACCAACAGCAAATAAACATAACCAACGCTTAAATCGCATTCCAGGATAAAGCCATTTTAATAAATGCATTTAATCCCCTACTTTCTTATTTTACTATGTTCAATTTGCTCTATGTTCTCTTACTTCATTTTTCATCAAATCACGATGTTCTAAATTTGCCACATAACCTTTTTCATTTAACAAATTATATAAATGATTAGCTATATATACAGAGCGATGCATACCACCTGTACAGCCCACAGCAATTACCAACTGGCTTTTTTCTTCATTGATATATTGTGGTATTAAAAACTCTACTAAATCATCTAATTTCTTCTTAAATTCTTTAGTAACTTCATGTTTTTCTATATAAGCTGCTACTTCTGGCACAGTTCCGCTCTTATAGCGAAGTTTTTCATCATAAAATGGATTAGGCAAAAATCTCACATCAAAAACTAAATCAGCATCTAAAGGCAAACCGAATTTAAACCCAAAAGATAAAATACTGATATTCATTTTTCCAGTATCATCAGTTTTAAACATCTTTGTAAGGCGTTCTTTCAATTCAGCACGTTTTAAACAGCTAGTATCAATAATGAAATTAGCACGTTTTTTTATTTTATCTAAAGCTTTACGTTCAAGTTCAATAGCATCACTAACTAAAACATTAGGGTCCATTGGATGACGTCTACGAGTTTCTTTATAACGACGAATAATTACTTCATCAGAAGCATCCATAAATAATAAATGATAATTTACTTTTTGTGCATCAATCTCATCTAAAACTTGATTAAATGTATCAAAAAAGTCTTTACTACGTGTATCTACTACCAAGACAAATTTCTGCATATTTTCTGTAGAATTACTACATAAATCTACAAATTTTGGTATCAATACAGGAGGTAAATTATCAACACAAAAATAACCCAAATCTTCAAGATTACGACATGCTAATGTTTTCCCAGCTCCAGACATACCAGTAACAATTATCAAACGAAAATCTTTCATATCTAACACCTCTAATCTATAAACTAGGAACATTATCCATTCTTATATAATAATCGCTCAAATATCTTTTTTCAATACATATTTATAAATTGCTTCAGCAACGCCATCATGCTCACAATCGCCCACAACTACATCACCACAAGCCTTGACATCATCTTTAGCACTTCCCATAACAGCGCTAAATCCAGCCACTTTCAACATAGGAACATCATTATTTGCATCACCTATAGCCATCACTTCATCTATACCCAAACCTAGTTTTTCTGCCAAATGATGAAGACCACTTGCTTTACTTATATTAGGTGCCATTATTTCTACATAATTAAATTGAGATTTCGCAGCATGTGCTTGACCAGAAAATTTTTCATTAAAAAGCCTTGCTACTTCATCACTTTCTTCATTACTAGTAGTGATGACTAAAATTTTAGGAATTCTATCTACTAATTCATATACTTTTTCACCGATAGCACAACCTTTTATATTAATGCCTTCTTCATACCCTTTTGTCTTATCTGTATAAGCTTCATAATATAATTTATCATCTTGATAAGTTTGAAAATAATACTTCATTTCTTTACAATAATCATAAATTTCACTGACAATTTTGGGAGGTAAAAAACCTTCAAAATACACTTTTCCAGATACAGATTTTATTAAAGCACCATTATAAGTAATAATGGGCACATCTAATTCTAATTGTTCAGCAAATCTACGAGATGCCTCATACATTCTGCCTGTTGCAATTGTTGGTATAATACCTTCTTTTGCCATTTCCTTTATAGCTTGTTTATTAGCTGGAGATATTTCACCATTTTTATTTAATAATGTACCATCTAAGTCTGTAGCAAATAATTTTATACTCATAAAACCACACTCTTTTCTCATTAAGAATTTATTCAATTATATCATAAACTTACACAATTTATTTTTTATTTATCACCAAGATATACCATTCCCTGAAATGATATTATCTTCATTATCAGAACTAATTTGAACATTTAAAATCACAGGCATATTAGCTTCGCTTTCCATCCATGATTTCAATTTTATTACATCTTGGCTAGATAATTGTTCTTTTACATATACAATGACCATAAATTTTAAAGCGTTTACTTCACCTTTTTCATTGATATTATTAATTGTTCCACCTTCAATCTTATCAATCTGTGGAAATAAAATCTTTCCTTTTGTATTAAAAGCTTTTAAGATTGCTTGATTATCCGTTATTCTTTGATATGCTGGATAATATTGTACACTTAAATTTTGATATTTCATCAAATCACTATCTTTATTAGCCACATTCAAAACGCCATCACGCTGTTGAATACTACTATTTATCAATTTTTCAATATCTTGTTTTGAATAACCTTCATCATAAACATTTTGAATAATTTTCAAATTTAAATCTTTAAGCTGGCTATAATTTAATAAATCTTTTTTCAATTTATCAATCTGTGTTTCTTCTAAAGTTTTGCCGATTAAAACTACTTCAAAAGTCTTACTATCTTCTCTTATATGATAAGCAACTACTTGTCTATCATCATAATTAAAATATTCATTTATATAGCTAGTAGCTTGTGCTTTTTCTACATTATCTCTTACACTTTGATAAGCTGTATATACACTAGGAATGATTGTTATAATACCGATAATTGCTAAATAAAATTTCTGTCTGCGCAACACTTGAATAGACACATATTGTTTTGCAGGAACTTTAATAAATTTTAAAACTATAAAAGTTGATAAACAAATAAACACACCATTTATACAAAATAAATATAAAGCGCCACTAAAGAATTTCAAAGAATGTGTAGCGATACCATATCCCGCAGTACAAAGTGGTGGCATCAAAGCTGTGGCAATGGCTACACCTGGAATTACATTACTTTTTTCTTTACGAGTTATACCTATTATCCCTGCAAGTCCACCAAATAATGCTATCAAAACGTCCCATATCGTAGGTTCTGTACGTGCCAATAACTCTGAAGAAGCCGTAGAAATTGGTGATATATAAAAATAAATAGTTGATGTTAAAATACAAAATCCTACTTGAAATAATAATTTTAAAAATGACTTACGCACATAAGCCGTATCATATGTAGCTATACCATAACCTATAGCCATAATAACGCCCATAAGTGGAGATATTAACATTGCCCCAATAATTACAGCTGTACTATTCATATTCAAACCGATAGAAGCAATAAACATAGCTAAAATTAAAATAGCCATATTCGTGCCCTTTAATAAAGCTCCACTTTCAATTCTCTCGGAAATTTCTTCCATTGATGCCCTGTCTGCATTCAAATCGAATACATCTAATAATACTTTTTTCAAATAGTCCATAAATTATCACCCTTTCTCAAAATAAATTTTGTGACTTTTCTTTAATTATAAATAACTTCATAACAATAAGCAAAATATTACTTTTAAATTTTTAC
>OGLN01001038.1_pt1 | contig 21082 bp, 5 predicted proteins | sample 1572641 | NCBI WGS metagenome assembly OGLN01 (sample SAMEA2581903, study PRJEB24529) | metagenome | biome: Human gut stool | place: China | collected 2011
ATAATATCTGTAGTAAACCCTTCATACTTGATCCTGTTAGAGCAGCTGAAGATTCAGTATTAGGGACTATGGGTGTGGATGACCAAACATATAGATATTGGGATGAGGATACTCAAAGTTACGTATTTGATAAAAACTTTAGACCTTTATCTACTGATAAATACTTTAAAGGAGCATACACCTATTTTCCCTCGCTAATATATAAGGGGGATAAATCTAATTTCAATCCTGCTACTTATGGTAATTACTCTAAGTATATTTATAACACTGAAGGGGTAGCTGGGTTATCTCAATCTTACCAAGAGTATCGACAATACAATTATACTGAGGGTAAGCCTACTCAGTCAATGTGGAATGGTGACCTTCGTAGAAATGCAGCTTTAGGTAGATTTCTAAGTAGCTCATCTTTACAACCTCCTCTACCTATAGAGGGACATGAGGTTACTGAGTTAGAAGGATTAGAATATAAGAGTGGCTATACTGCTTTATATCTTAATAAACTTACAGTTAACCTCTCTAATAAGATCTGTAGAAAGTTATATAATGATGGATATAGGAGAGTAAGATTACTTTATGTAGAGCCTACTAAAGCTAATAGAAAGTATCCTGCTCAAGGAATCCTAACTAATACTATATTTTATCCTGGCCTTCGTTCTACCAATTCATGTTGGGCATACACTGATTATCTCTCTAGACCTAGAGATATCTATCGAGTAATGAATGAGAAGTCTAAGTTCTTTAAAGGCTGGGGTAAGAAGTCTGGATATATTACATCTAGAAGTGGTGACTCATTAGTTGAGGATACTACCGTTATGCATTGGTTAGCTAATCCTTACTCTTATCCAATGCTTCATAACTATACAGATGATATTGCTGATAAGAATTGGGCTGAGAATGATTTCCTTACTTGGAACATTAGACCTAATTATGGTCACCTAATGTTTACTAGATTTGAGCAACCTTATAATGATTTTACTAAAGCTTATGTATGGGGTGATTCATGGGAAGGAGCTGGAGAACTTGTTAATAACTTCTTGAATGATAAACACTCTGATGGTGATATGAAATATTACCCAGAAGTGCAAGCATATAAGCCACGTCTTGTAAGTCCTCAAACCTCTAAAGATCTCTTAGTATTTGATGATAGTATAGTCGACTTCTGGAGCCCAGATGTTGAGTTCCAAGAAGCTGATAAGAACTACTTAGAACATACAGTAGAGTCTATTCAGATTAGGGGAATGTCTCTAGTAACAAGTACCACTAATAGTAATTATATTACTAGAAAGGATGGATCTCAATTAGGTGTACTTGGATTTAGTGATGCTTCAAATTATTCGCCCTTCCATAAGATTAAGACCTTAGAAGGTAAGTCATTAAATACTGCTTATACTGGTGATAAGAATGAAGTAATAGATGTAAGCTCTGGAGTACATAGACTTATATTAACAGAGGCTGGTAAGTGGGATATAGAGGATTCTAATAGAGATGTTATATTAACATCCAATATCCCTTGGTCTCCTATTGCTTTAAAGGATGATACAGTTGATGAATCTAGAGACTATAGTAATAAGGCTTACTCATTCAAGAAATATTGTATGGATACAGTAATGTTCCAGGATTTACTAACATTATCATATGATGTAAATCAACCTACATTATTTATAAAGAATGATCCTATTAAGTCTATAAACTTATATAAGACTGCTTATTCTGGAGAGGATGTTACATATAATCCTGGCATGGATGAGCTTCTTTTGAGAGATGCTGGTGCTACTATTAAGGGCAATATTCCTATAGCTTATAAAGCTAATACTCACTTATCCTTTGCATTCTCACCTGGTAAGATAATCAATTTAAAGGCTAATACTGTTAATAATCCTACTCAGGAAGATAAGAATGTGAGAGCTTTACCCACAATGCCTGAGCTAAGCGCATGGGCTAAATTCCATAATAATCAGAAGATTATTGGAGATACAGGGAAAGATCTTATCTTTCTTAATATATTCTGGTGGCCATCTAAGAACTCTATGAGACCTGATATCTATAAGAATGAAGCTTATAGTGTAAATGAGTCTTTAGGAAGGGATTGGAGTGCACCATGGAAGGTTGCTTTACAAGCTAATAGACCTGTTAGTGGAGATATAACAGTAGAGTTTAGATATAGATTAGGGTTCTGGAAATCCGGGAAGAAGTCTTCTAAGAGCGCTCGTAAGACTATTACTATTAAGAAGGGTACTATGAATGCTATAATTAAGTTCTGGCAAGACTGGAGTACTCTAAGAGATTGGTCTACAATTAATCTAGAATGGTGGAAGATTAAATCTGCTTCAGGGTATAGTGTAACTTCTGATAATATGAGCGCAGTTAACTCAAGTCAAGTAGTAACTTTACTTGATAAGAAGACTCATATTTCTGAAGAATCTGTAGCTCCTAGTTCTGGATCAGATCCTTATTATTTAGGATCATATGGTATCTATACTACTGATATGATAGACCCCTTACAAGGTGAAATCTTAGACCATGTATATGATAACGTAGCTATTCAGAATCATATCTTCCAAAGGAATCTACCTTATTTCTTACTTGTAGACTTAGTAAGGTCTGATGCATTTATATATAGTGACTGGAATGATACAAGTCTATATCAACAAGTGTGGATACCATGTGGTAAGCCTGCTATCCTTCCTCTACCAGAATCTACCGAAACATGTCTTGTAGAAGCAACTGAGGGAGATGTATATGTAGGTAGATATGACTGTCTAAGAGTAGCTTCTGATGCTGAGAAGTCTCAACGTCTAAATGATATAGTATCTTTTATATGTGAGTCTTATACTAATCCTGATGGTAGGTCAGATGTTAATAGGTATATTACTGATACACGAGCTTTGAATTTTGATAACTTCAATCTCATGAATCAAGTGTATAGTCAACCTAATAATTATTTTACTTATAATAAAGATGATATTAGGACTAAGGAAGAGACTGGTAGATTCCCTAATCAATTCTCTTGGACTCTAGCAAAGACTCCTAATAGTGTAGTTGATAATTGGGCTAACTTAGTATTTAGCTCTACTTATAATCTTGAAGGTGAGTATGGGAAGCTTACTAAGTTAATTACTCATAATAATCTTCTTTACGCATTCCAAGATAAAGCTATCTCTAATATATTATTCAATACTAGAGTTCAAGTACCAGTATCAGATGGATATCCTATTGAACTTGCTAATAGTAATAAGGTTGATGGAGTTAGATATTTAACAACCTCCTCAGGTGCTCAGAATAAATGGGCAGTTGACTCATCAAGAGTAGGTATTTATTATATAGATAATTTAAATAAATCTATTAATCTATTCTCTAATGATGGTATAATGAATATTACTAGTAAGCTAGGATTCTCTAAGTGGGGATTAAATAATCTAGGGTATAGTAGTGATACAACTTCTCTTACTAATGGAATGTCTAATTATATTATTAGTGTAGATAAGATTAATGATGATGTTTACTTCCATGATAAGTCTGACTGCTTAACATTAGCTGAGAGATTGCGGAATTTCACGAGCTTCTTTGATTACAAAGATACACCTTGGATGTTTAATACTTTAGGTAAATTCTTAAGTACACACTCTAAAGATGATACTACTTCATTGTATGAGCAGAACTCCGGTGAATATAATAAGTTCTTTGATAATCCGAAGGTAACTTCTTATGTGGATTATATAGTTAATCCTGAGATGCCTAGAGATAAGATATTTAATAATATTGAATTTAGAGCTGATGCATTTAATGGTGATGAATATATTACTTATGTACCTAATAGAACGTTGGATCATATACATGTTCGAAATGAGTTCCAAGATACTAAGGATGTAGAACTTCGTCAGTATCATAATATGCAGAAGAAGTTTAGAACTTGGAGAGCTTTTATTCCTAGAGATGCTAGTCACTACACATTGAATAGGATAAGAAATCCATGGATTAAGATGAAACTATCTTATACTCCTAAGGAGGAAGAAGATAATAAATTAGTACTACATGATATGATAGTACATTATACAGTTTAATATGGCAGATACTAATACAACTAAAGGTTCTAAGATGCAGAAAGGTGCTGGAATAGCATCTGGTGTAGTTGGAGGACTTACAAGTATTGTTGGTAACCTATCTGGAGGAGATGAGATTGAACAGGTAGGTGATGCTCAAGTTAATCAAGCTAGGGGAGCCTCTTCAAAGAGTGCTCTCTCTAGCTGGTTAGCAGATTGGACTCCCCAAAGTAATGAGAGTATGGGGCTTACTGGACTTTCTGGAGCTCTTAGTGGAGCAGCGGCAGGTGCAGCAGCCGGCCCGTGGGGAGCCTTAGCTGGAGCAGTAGGTGGACTAGCCACTGGATTATTTGGTGCTTCCAGTAGAAATGCTGAGCGTGACGCAGCTAACAAAGCAGTAGTTGATGCTGCCATTGCTCAGAATAATGTACTCTCTCAACGAGAAGCTATGAGTGCACTTTCAAATTATGCAGCCTTTGGTGGCTGGGTACCTGGTAATGGTGGGGATTACTCTAATGGACTAGTGTCCTTTAATACTGGTAATTCTCATGAAGCTAATCCTAATGGTGGAGTTCCTCAAGGAATAGGGCCTAATGGTAAGCAAAACCTTGTAGAACAAGGTGAGACTAGATGGGATGACTATGTATTCTCAGATAGATTAAAGATTCCTAAAGGATTTGATAAGGAATATCTTATTGGAAATCTTAAGAATAAGACTTATGCTGATGCTTCAAAGTTACTCTCTAAGGAGAGTAAAGAGAGACCCTTTGATACTATTAGTAAGAATGGTAGAGATGCTATGCTTGGTAGATTAAGAGGTGCTCAGGAGGATCAGAAACTGATTGATAGTGCAGATGCAGCTATGAATGAAATATTTGAATTAAATGAGCTTGGAGACGTCATATACGCTGAGGGTGGTGGCATACATATTAAGCCATCAAAACGTGGTACGTTTACTGCAGCTGCTAAGAAGCATGGTAAAAGCGTCCAAGGATTTGCTAGTCAAGTACTAGCTAACAAGAGTAATTATTCTCCTGCAATGGTTAAGAAAGCTAATTTTGCCAAGAATGCATCTAAGTGGAATCATGCACTTGGTGGTAACTTATTTGCACTAGGAGATGATATTAAGACTAATTGGATGGTTGGTGTCGATGGTACTAGATACTCTGCTGGTACTAGAGATGGAATAGGGCCTAAAGTAGATTATAGTCCTATAGGAGGAGTAAGATTTAATGTAAATACTTCACTTGGTAATAGTACACCTATTAATAGAGTTAATTATGATTCTATTATATCACCCGAGCTGCTTAGTACTATTACAAACGGATTAAATAGACCTAATGAGATTAAGACTCAGAAGTTGACTCAAATACCTACTACAAAGAATAGGGGAATCGAAGGTAACAACTCCAGTAAATCTGGCATAGGTAATGCAGGTTTATTTGCTCCTGCAGCTGCTAACTTTGGACAACTAATCTCTGATATAGTTAGTAAGCCTGAAGTAGCTAAGTTTGGTAGGATGGACTTGTCTGATTATAGACAGAGGAGACACTTACCTTATGAACCAATTGATAGGGAGTATTTAGCTAATAAATATAGAGCTCAAGCTGGGGCAACTGCTCGTCAGATAGTTGATAATTCTGCTGGGAATGCTTCTGCAGCTCGTTCAGCTTTAGTAGCACATAACTATAATACTCTTGGAGCTTTAGGTGATATGTATATTAAAGCTGATGAGACTAATCGTCAGCGTAAGAAAGAATCCATTATGTTTGACTCAGCTCAGGATAGGCAATTAGCTGATCTAGCTTCTAGAGAACAGCAGTTTAATTTGGGGCTTGATATGCAAGAATATGATATGAATGCTCGTAATAGAGCAGCTCGTCGGTCTGGTATTAGACAAGGTGTCAATACTGTTGCTGGGAATATTGCAGAGGCTACTAGATATGGATTAAATAATGAGATGCTTGAGAAGATTTATGGATATGATACTCAAGGTAATTATGTTCGTGCTGAGGGTGGATTCTTATTTGATCCTAAAATTAAGAAGTTTCTCACTGAAGTAAAGAAAGGGGGTAAGTAATGGCTGTAAATGCGTATGACAAGTTAGAGTATGGGGAGTTTAAATTACCCTCACTTCAAGAGCTTATGATAGCCCCTGCTTATCAGAGAGAGCAACATAATTTAGCTGAGCAGAGTTATCTTGAACAAGAGGCTCTTAATGCTGATGCTAATAGTAGACTTATCCCAGGTATTGATGATGAGGCTATGGCTGTTATTAATGAACAGAATAACCTTATTTCTCAGAGTTTACAGGACTTGAGTAAGAAAGGAGTAAGCCCTAATGTTAGGCAACAGCTTATTCAAGCTAAGCGTAATTACTTGCAGAAAGTAAGCCCCATACAAAGAGCTGCTCTTGAAAGAGAGCAAGTAGCTAATATGGTTAGAGAAGCTAGGATGAAAGATCCTACTCTATTTGCACAAGATCCTTATGCAGTATCTATAGGTAAGTGGATGTCAGATCCTAATTCAAGGACGCCTGGAATGGTTAGTGGTACTCAAATCACACAGAGGGTATCTAATGCTGCCAAACAATTCTCAACTTATATTAATCAGAATCTTCCTCAGTTAGCTAAGAGTGGATTACCTTATCAGTACTTCACAGCTGTTATGTCAGGAGCTAGTCTTGATGATGTAATGAACGCTATGGTAAAAGATGGGGCTTCTGTACAACAGGCATCTCAGATGTCTAATATGTTACGGACACTAGCAGATGATGTAGTTACTTCCTCTAGAGCTAGAGAATATTTTGGTGATAATCCTGATACTATTGAACAGATTATTGGGTATGCTAATGAAGGACTCTATAGTGCTTTAGGTCAGAAGAAGTTTGGCAATATGACTGATGAATATGGACTAAGATCAGCACTTGAAGAGCAAACTCTTAGACGTCAGTTAGCTGTGCAATCTTTAAAGAATAGGGGTAAGGCTTCATTAGGAAGCCAGGGTTATTTTCAACCTCAAGGTAGACTATCTGGTGCTAGTCCAGAATATGCTGGACTCTCTTCTATTAAGAAGAATATTGATAAGTATCAGAGTAAGGGATGGACTCCTAAAGATGTAGCTATTGCTGCTAAAACTAAGGGAGCATTTTTAGATGTATTAGCTAGAGATAATGCTTTAGCTACTGAAATCTTAAGAGGAAGTGTTTCAGATAGTGAGATTCAAAGACTTCCTGGATTTGAAGCTATCTCCCAGATAATTTCTCAGGCAGGTGGTAATCCATCTGAATGGAGAAAATATTGGAATATGGCACGTACTAATGATATCTCAGATCTATCTAACTCTCCTCTTAACTTCTCTAACGTTAACTCCTGGAGTGATATGAGAAGTAGAATTGATGATGCAATCAATGGTACTATAAAGGAGTATACATCTTATAATATGGGAGCTGATAAGGATTTCAGAGAAGGGATTATATCTAGAGTATTAGACCCAGCAGTTTCACTAGCTCATTCTGGAAAACTTACTAGAGATAGAACTGAATCAGTTACTATGAACTCTGTCAATGGTAAACCAGCATTAGCTCAAGATCTTAGAGCTATTAGGGAGGCTATAAAGAAAGATACTGGAGAGGCTACTATTAGATTATCTCCTTATGATAAAGCACTAATTATTAATTATAAAGGAAATGACTTCTTTATAAAAAATGCTGGTATTAATCAGAATCTTCAAAGAATGATTGACACCTATCCAGAACTTACTGAAGATGAATATGTGAGTGAGATGAATAACTTAATTAATCAAGGTAAGTTTGATGAAGCTCAACAACTTGAAGAATATTATAAAATAGGGAATCCTTATTTAGATCCTACTACGTATCACCACCTAATTTCGTGGCAGAACAAAGGATCTGAATGGGATCCTAATAAGAAGCAATAAATATGGCTAAATATAGTGTAGATGAGATTAGTCAAATAATGCAGGCTTATAGAGATCAAAACCTTTCGGTGGATTCTACGGATCCACTGAAGGGTTTAAATCAATCAGGAGCAGAAGTACCTTTTGCTAAGCCTCAAGAATTTGCAGCTCATTTTAATGCAATAGATAGGGCTACACCTATTGTACAGGAGAGGGGACTTGAATATGACCAGCAAGTAGGTGGTAACTATAGCTCATATGATAAAGATCTTCTTAATCCTGCAAGTCTTGAAGATGTAAATGCCTTTAGGGCTAATAAGCAAAGTGGTCTTTTAAAGGCTACTAATGCTGTACTTGGAGGTGTTGTTAGTGGATTAGCTACAGCAGTAGAGGATATAGGATATATTTTAGACTTTGAGAATCATGTTAAATCTCTTCAGGGGTTTGATGATGCTCGTGATAACTTTGTATCTGAGGCTATGAGAGACTTTAAAGAAGGTCTCTATGAAGCCATGCCTATATATGAAAGAGAGAGTGACTCTGCTCTAGGTCAGTTCTTCAAGTTCAGTACGATGAGGGGTGCTTTAGATTCTATAGTAGGATTTGCAATTCCTGGTGGTCTAGTATCTAAAGGACTCGGAACTCTAGGGAAAATCTCTAGATTAGGTAAAGTTGCTAATTGGGCTAGTACTGGACTAGCAAAATTAACTAGTGCAGAACGTACTGCTACTAGAGCTAAAGTATTAGCTGATGGTATAGCTAGCATGTCTAATTCTGTAGCTACTGGTCTTATTAGTAATTACGCTGAAGGCCAGATGATGGCTATAGAACTTGGGGAGAATGCTGAGAGAGATTACGTAGATAATATAGCATCTCAATTAATGGAAGCTGCTACTTCTAGAGGTGAGTATCTATCTATAGATGAAGCTAGAGCTACAGCCCAAGATATCTTTAATAATGATAAGAATGCTCAGTCAGAGATTGGTAAAGCTCAACGTGACTTCGTACTAGCTAACAGATTATTTGCTATAGGTGATATATTTGGAGTACATGGATTATTAAAAGGTACTGAAGGATTCACTCGTAACATGTTAAAAGCTCCTGGGTTTAAGAACTCTATTAAGAGGTTAGGCAAGCTAGAAGCTGATAATCTCCTTCTACAAGGTTTAAAAGAAGGAGCTGAAGAAATTGGGCAGAATATATATCAGATGGAAGGTGAGTATCAAGTAAGAAAAGCACTTGATATGCAGACTGAAGATGATGAAGCCCTTGCAGATGACTTCTTTCATAGAGCTCTAAAGTTTGGTACTTCAAAGCAAGCTATTGTAGAGGGTCTAATGGGATTCTTTACTGGAGGTATGCAACGTGTAATGACCCAGGCAGCGTATGATGTAGCTGGTGGAGATAATATACTTGGTACTAAGAGAAGAGCTGCTTATAAAGAAGCTTATGATAAGCAACAGCAGTTTATACAAAATCTTACTGATGAGAAGTTAAGAAATGCTATTAAGGGTGAAGTATTAGCTGCAGAAGCATCTACACTAGGGGATGATATAACTGGTGAAATGGTGAGAGAGTCTCAAGCTCTTAAGATGTTTGAACAAGCCTTTGAGTTGGGAACAGCCGAGCATGTTGAGAATATGATTAAGGATGAGGCCAAGAATCATCAGGATGACCAAGAATATATTCGTAGAGCTGAGAGTGTACTTGAGTTATTAAAATTAGCTGAGGAAGAGTATGTCTATTCTAACAAGTTTATTAATTCCCATGAGGTATATGATAATAGACTTCGGGGTGCTTTATTAGAGAGATGGACTAATAATCTAGGTAAAGCTCTTAATCAGAAAGTTGAGCAGCTAAATAAAGAGATATCTACTAGAGGAGTGGATAAGACTGTAACAGTTAACTTAGCTGGCTTATCTCATAATCTGAAAGAGGTTAGTAGAGACCCTAGAGTTAATAGACTTGATTCATATAAGCAGATTAAACAGCAACTTAAGCAACTTGGTGAAGTAAGAACTCAGCTTAATAAATCTGATGAAGAACTCTCCAAGATTACTAGTAAAGAATATCAACTTGAGTACCCTGAGAAGGTACAGAAGGAAATAGAGAGGGTTATCCGTGAGCAGGATAGAGAGACTCTTGAGAAGTATGCTGATAAGCCTTTACTTAAGATTGATGACTCTGGTGTAGTAGCTTCTGAGAATGCTAAAGCTAAGCTTATACAAGATGGTGATAACTATTATCTCCGTGGATATGATGAGGAGGCTCAGTCCTATAGTAAGCCTATACTAATTAATGATAAAGGTGATGAGATTCCGGCTAAAGCATCTGACTTAGCTGAGTATCAGACTGAGCAGGAAGAGGTAACAACTCCTCCTCAAGAGCAGTCTGCTGTACCTCAAGAGCCTCAACTTAGATCTTTAAATAGTGCTGATAAAAAGTCTTTATCAGAAGCGGCTAATAAGGCTTCAAATAATGAGGATCTTGAAAGCTGGTATAACTCTATTCCTAAGGAGGATTTAACTCCTGAGTCTATTAAATTTATTAATTCTATATATAATAAAAGAGCTCAGGAACTTAGACCTACTGATGCTTCTATAGCTCCAGAACCTAGTGCTCAAGAGTCACTTGATAATGATGAGTTTGAGAGACGTACTCTATCTGAAATTGATGATACTGAAGAGTCTATAGATACTACAGGAGCTCCTGATACTAACTTGTGGCAGGGTGCTAAGCGTAAGGCTCACACTTGGTGGTATGGTACTAAAGGGAGTGAAGCTAATACTGATGGTGATAGAACTACAGATCCTTCTCAAGTAAGATGGTATGATTTCTTAAGACATCATGACTTAAGTGGATTACGTGGTAGAATCTCACCCACTGTAGTTAATGGTAAAGATGCTGGATTATTTGCATTAGTTAATGAGAATAATGAGTATATTGATAAAGATGGTAATTCTATAGGTACTCAATTTGACCCTAATAGAGCCATTTACTCTTATGTAGCAGATATAAATACTCCTTGGGAGGGTAAGGTATCATCTGATGATCCTACTATGGAGACTCTGAAAGCCCAGTATCGCTACGAAATATGGGACAGACTGCAGAAGGGAGAAACTATATATGCTACGATTGATGGTAAGAGTGTTGGTGTACCTGACATTCCAACTACTGGCCCTAATAAGGGTAAAGCCTTAGCAGCTAAAGATGATGATAATCTGATACCTTTAAAGGATCAAGTTAATGATAATGATAGGTTATTAGATAATATTAATATCTCTGATCTTAATGTATACGTATCTACATCTGGAGCTATTGTCTTAAAGGATGGTAGAGTATTTAATGCTCCTAAGGGCTCTATAGCTATTCATGATACGAAGTATAATAACTTCTACCCTGGTAATACTACTCTTGTACAGGAGGATAAGATTAGGATAATTGATAGGTTGCTTAGATTCTATGCTCTAAGATCAATGGATGATCTGACAGGAGAGTTTAAGAGTAAATCTGTCTTCTCTACTAGAGATGGAAAGAAGATAAATATGTATGCTTACTTCAGAAGAATTCTTAGATATTCTGGTGAAGAGAAGCGTATAGGTAGGGCTAGTCGTACAATATATAACGTATCAAATGATGCCTCTCATCCGACTTCTACTTTCAATATTGGAGGTAAGAATTATGACATGTATGTAAGGGATGATGAAGGGAAGCTTATTCTTGGAGAAGATAGCACTCCTCAACTTAATCAGGCCTTCTTTGATGCCCTAAAATTATACCTTTCTACACATTGGTACAATGTTAAGAATAGTGAGATGGATGCTGATAGTGCTGAGCCATTTACTGACATAGTAGATGTTACTGAAGATGGGTATATAGTGACTAAGGAGTATTCTAATTACCATGATTTTGTTAGAAGAAACTTAGTAGATAGTTATAGAACTATTGGTGATTGGAGAGGAGATGTTAATAGGTATGTTATATTTTACCCTATTAGAACTGAGCATCAGGTTGATACTCCAGTAATTCCTACTGAAGCTACGTCTGCTAATATATCTACTAATACTGTAGAAGGTGTAATTGATGCAGTAGTAAATCATGGGCACCAAATAACTGTTGAAGCTGAGTACATACTTAAAGGTGAGCATAAGCAGATTACATTTGATTTAATTAATGATGATGGTAGACTAGGGACTTCATCTACATCTAAGACAGCTGCTATTATAACTAATCTTATTAATGATGCAAGACCTGATTCTACCCAAGATCAGATAGGTGAGGGATTAAAGTATGCACTTGAAATGACCTATAGTGTTCCTCAAGGTACATTCACTCCCGTTATTACGTGGAATGATGTTACTCCTGAGGTTACTCCTTTAGAGCAAACTACCCCTGAACTTTCTGACATTGATATACTAAAGCAAGAGATGGAACAAGCAGGAGCCTTCGATGCTGCAGCATTTAGGAGGGCTAATCCTCTTAGACCATTTAAGGGTATTGAGAAGTTTGAAGAAGCTAAGAAATGGTTCACTCAGAAGTTCCCAGATATAGATTTTAGAGTGCTTGAGAGAACTTTTGGTGCTAATGTCTATGGTAAGTTCAGTGATTCTGTAGTAACTATTTACAATAATGCTGAGGTAGGTACTACTTATCATGAAGCATTCCACGTAGTATTCTCAACTATACTATCTAAATCTGAGAGGGATAATCTAATAAATGAGGTTCTTACATCTGGTAAGTATACAAGTCAATTAGATGAAGCTGCTAAGTTATATCCTGCTAATACACTCGCTGAACAAGCTGAGGAGGTATTAGCTGAGGAGTTTAGAGAGTATATGATTACTCAAGGAGAGTTTGATGTAACTCCCTCAGCTGAGAAGAGGTCTTTATTTAAGAAGTTACTTGATACTATTAAGCGATTCTTTAATAGAATTCTTAACAAATATGGTAAGCTTAATAGAGAATGGGCCAAGGATACTGCTACCCTTTATAATTATATTAGGGCTACTAATTTTACTAATAATGACAGGCTAAATAATTTCTCAAGAAAGGTATATAGAGTGATTCCAGGTATGGATGAGCTCACTACTAAGGATGCAGTTAATAGCTGTCACTTCTATTTCTTGCAATATTTTAAGAGTCACGGTAATTTATTAGAGATTCTTCAGACTAATAATTCTGAAATCTTATCTAATGCCTATACTTTTGCTAGAAATATGTTCTTATCTGCTGGTAAGAGTTATAGCAACTTAGCTGAGAAAGCCAGGAGAGAAGGTAGAGAGGATGAGTACCAGGATTACTTGAGTAGATATAATAATATACTTAAAGCTCTTAGTCAATGGGATACTCCTATGGGAGTTAGAGCTCTTCATATGAGTGATAAGCTCCCTCAGTATAGACTTGATGTTAAAGAGGTCTTATTATCTCAAGAGACAGCTACTGAATTAGCTGAATCTGAATCTGAAGTAGGTAGAGATAGTGCAGCTACATTTGCTGAATCCATTACTTTTAGCTCTAAGATTAATGCTAATAAAGCTATCAAATTACTACTTAGTAGTCTTACTAAGAAAGACCTTGATAGGGCTACTGGTAAAGTAACCCCTTACTTAAATAGTTTAGGACTTAATGAAGTAGTACCATTTGGACAGGTATTTAATTCCTTAGCTAATAGATTAGCAGGCATGCCAGCAACTATATCTCTCGGTGAGCTTAAGAATACTCTTAAAGAACTCTCCATAGAGTTTCCTGCAATAGAACAACTTATTGCTGATGTAAATAGAGGAGGTACTGTAGTAAAATCCTGGCTGAAATTAGATGATAGTGATACTTGGACTAGACTAGAAGCTTTACAGGCTATACAGTTTATTCAGTCATTTGCTAAGAATAAGAATATATATTATATAGGGACTGTTGGACAGAATGGTAAGTACTTAGCATTTGATGCATCTCTTAGTGGAATTAGACGTAAGATTCGAGAAGAATGGAATCAAAGTTTAGTTAAGAAATTACTTGAGAAAGATTCTGATATTATTGGATATTATGATACTAAAGGTAAAGTTCCTAGATATAATTTCAAGAAGTTTACATCTGACTTTCCTAGAGTAGACCAATCTAATTTATTTAGATTCTTACATGTACTTGGAATTGACTTCTCTATACAAGATCCTACAGCATTAGATAGAATCCTTAGGGATAGAGAGATCTTAACTAAAGCTAATAGTATACTAGCTCAGATTAAGAAGGGTAAGACTGGAATTAGTATGTCAATTCTTAGACCTACTAAGGATGAAACTAATGAAACTCTTGATGTCTTTATTAACGCAGAGCTTGAATATGGAGTTGTAGATGTAGAGAACTCCCACTTATCTCTAGAGGGTAAGAGAATTTATGATGTAGCTCTCCCGAGTTATATTAATAATACTCTAAATACTTTAAGCAGGATTGCTAGAAAGAACTTAGGGATTGATGAGGTTTATAAAGTATTACCTCATCTAAATCCTATTAATTATAGCTTTGGTACTCACTCTGTATTGATGGATAAAATCTTTAATACCAAGGAGGTTCCATATGCTAGAATTATAAATCTTGAAGGTAATAAAGAAGCTACTTCTGGAACAGCAGTTGATTTTAAGAAGTTAAAGCCTATTGATAAATTTGTAACGTTCCTTAATATGGGAATGAGGGGAAAGATAAGTCTTATGAGGCCTGCTGATAATGGGCAGGAAAGATTTATTGATATAGGTAATAGTCCTATAGTCCCGTTGAATACTTCCCGTAGGAAGGTATATGATATATTTACAAATTATCTATGGGATGAATTAGCTCGTTCTCAAGAATCTGATAGAGCTTGGACTAACTTCTCTAAGAATTATAACAAGGGAATATTTATTAATTCTTTAATTGGATCGGATGCATTTAAGGGTAATGACTTCTTAATTAGAGAGGGAGAAGATCCAGCATCATATGCTACTAGGATAATTAAAGAAACTATTACTCAGGATGTACTTGACTCTAGAATTAATAAGTTAATTGACTCTTTGACTAAAGATGCTTGGGATTATTTAGCTGATAATAAAGCTATAGTTATTTCTGAGGATGGTACTATTAGAAATTATGGACTTGATATATCTAATGGTAAATTTAGAGTATTTAGCCAGTCAGACTTTGCTTCATGGCTTAGATATGCAATTATTAACTATGTAGTTGGTAATGTTGAACAGAATAAGCTGCTGTATGGTGATAATGCATACTTTAAGTCATTAGGTGATGAGTTTAAGAGACATAATGGTGCTGTTGGTACTAAGAAGCAGATGATTACATCTCCTCAAATTAATGAGTGGATTAAGAATCATATGAAGAGAATTGATAATGCTCAAGGTCTTACTAAATATGGTAAGCCTATTATCAAGACTGCAGTCTTCTCTGATGTGCCCTCTTACTCTAAAGTTCTACTTCAAATAGCTGAGAAGCTTGATGGCAGTAATCCTAAGTATCAGAAGTTAGTTGATAAGGCTAATAAGAGTGATAATCCTGAGGATACACTAACTGAGCTCCTTATTAATGAGTCTGGTAAACTTGGGCTGAATGTAACTCCATATGCTGATATGACTGAAGGTGATGGTTTTGGAATGATCTCACTTGATGCCTATCGTGAAATGAAATTTAGAGCTGGTGATTGGGGTGAAGACTCTGAGATGCTATATCAATGGGAAGTATATGAATATAATAATACTCCTATTGAGGAAAGATTCTTTACTAAGGATGATGGTACTAAGATTCCTATGAAGTATGGAATGTGGGGGCATCAAGTATTTAACTCTCTTAAACCTCAACATTATGGCCCATTAGCTGAAGTGGGATTTAAACCTTCATTCTATAAGTTATCTTTAATGCCTCTAATTCCGTCGGTTATTAAAGGTACTAATCTTGAGAAGTTACATAAGATGATGATTGGCAACCAAGTAGGTGTAGCAGTACACTACTCTGCTAATAAAGGTGTAACTACTAAGACTAATTCAGTAGAGAAAGATGGCTATATAGTTACAGACTCAAGTAATCCATTAAATAGATTCTACAATGATAATGGAGAGTTTACTATTAATGAAGATGGTCAGTACAATGGTGAGCTTCCTTTATTAACTCAGGATACATTCTTTGAAAACTGGGGCTTACAGATGGATACTGGTGAGCACCGTCACCATAGTGTTGTTACTGGTACTCAGATGATGGTACAGATTCTTAATGGTATATTTGATAGAGGTAATGTAGCTGATAAATGGGGTGAGAATGCTCCTAAAGTTAAGGGATTAGTAGATGAATATGTATCTCTTAATAGTCGTAGAATAGAGTTAGGTAGACAACAGCTTATTAAAGAACTTGGCTTAATTTATAGTAAAGAGAATGGCTGGAGTGTAGAGCAGAGTCAAATCGAAGAGTTGGTTAATACCCTACGAAATGAAGCTATTGAGAGAGGAATGGCAGATAATTATTTAAATGCTATTGAACTTCTTAAGGAAATTAATACAAGTAAGGTTACTGTTGAATCACTTCCTACTCATGAAAAGATTGAGAATATCTTAATGAGTAAAGCTGCTAGCCGTACTACTTCTCAGAAGCGCAATGGTACTGCAGCATTCCAGGTTCCTTCAACTATGTGGGAGGCATCTGCAAGTCGTACATTTAAATATGGCAAGTATAGATCCTCTGATCTAGACTTTGAGATAGCTGTTAAAGATGGTAAGACGGTTATCACCTCTATGGAGGTGTATCTACCCTCTATATATAAAGGAGTAAGAGATGTATCCAAGATTAGTGATGAGAGGTTACTTGAGCTAATTGGATTCCGTATCCCAACTCAGGGTCTTAGCTCTATTGAGACTATCAGAATCAAAGGATTCTTACCAGAAGAAGCTGGTGATATTATAGTATTACCAACTGAAATTGTAGCTAAAGCAGGCTCGGATTAATATCATGGTTCGAGTAAAATTCTGTTAATTGCGGGAACACCCTTAGAGTCTAAACTACCAAAGTGTAACAATGTTTAGAATTGGGTAATCCGCAGCCAAGCCCCGTATGGGGAAGGCTCAACGACTAATACTTAAATAACGTTTCCTTAATGGATAACAAAGCGTATGAAAACTAAGTTAAATAAAGATTCAAGAAATTTATTAATTGCATTATTACTAGGAGATGGAACTATTAGTAATAATAATGTATTTAAACTATCACATTCTGAAACTCAGAGAGATTATTTAGAGTGGAAAATAAATCAACTTAATGATGCTGGTATTCGTAATAATGGTATGCATGAATACACTAGCAACTGTGGTTATAATACTGGTAAGAAAGTTTTATACACTCAATTAGGAGTTACTAATTTTATTAAGTTACTTAGAAGAATATTTTATAAGCCTAAGAAGTATCTTGGCAATAGACACCTCCTTAATAGATTAGATGCAAGAGGTATTGCTATATGGTATATGGATGATGGATGTATTAATCATCGAGTTACTAATGGTAAATGTCATGGATTCTATATAAGAATATCTCTATGTGAAGATAAAGAAACCGTACAGAACGTTATAGAATTCTTTAAAGAAGAGTGGAATATCTCTTTCTATCCTATATCAGAAGGTAGAGGTACTTATTCTTTATGTTGCGGTACTAAAGAAGGTATTAAATTTCTTGAAATTGTTAAACCTTATGTATCAGAAGTTCCATGTATGATACATAAAATTACATACGACTTAAGTCAAAGATCTAGATCATTATATGATAAAGAATCTTTGGGTAGGGCTTTAGAGCCTGAAATGCAGAACACTACTATTAGTAGTGAAGATATAGTCTAAACTTATATGAAAGTATAAGAGATTATTGTATGATATTGATAAGATGTATTTATACTCACCTAACTCATTTAGAGTTAAAGGTCAGATTAAGTACATAGATTATAGTAAATGGGAAGAGCAATATAATGAACTTATAGATTCTTTTAAGGATAAGAGCAAGGAAGATATTATTGAAGAACTTAGTAAGTTATTTGGTAATAGTGAGGCTATGACTGAGATTATGGCCGCCGAGCCTGAACCTAAGATATCTAAAGAAGAGTTTCATAAAAAAGCTATTGAGAATAGAATTACTGAGATTCAAAGAGAGTTAGCCCAATTAGAGCAGAATGCTAATAACTTCCTTGCACCTGTTGCTACAGAAATTCTTGAGAATTGTGCAAAGGAGGTAATGAAGGCTAGATTTGGTGAAGAATATAAGACTAATCCTGAGTACTATGAGTCTAAGGCAGATATAGAGAATCTTATTAATCCTGTATATGTAACTAAGGTTAGTGAGAACTATATGGCTGGTAAAGCTGGTGTAGGTATATCTGCTAATGGTGGTAAGTTCCATGTATATGCTCAGATGTATGACCTTGGCTTAATAGCTGACGAAGTAGATCTTAAGCTTCCTCATAATGAGGAGAAGGGGATCATTAAGCTAGGTGGATTATATACTAAGGGCAACCATATATACATTCCTGAGCTATTAAATCAGTGGATTAGTGCTATGGTGGATGCTGCTAAGAAACCCTTTGGGGTTAACTTAGGAGCTAATCCTTCTACTCTAGGAACTATAGAGTTCCTAACTATGGCAGGTGTAGACCCTGATACTTTAGGATTCTTTATGGCCCAACCTATCATTAGAGATTATATGAAGCTTCAAAGTATTCATGAATCTCAAATGGCCCAAGAGAACTTCGTTGGGTATTCCAAGACTACTAAGGATGTTATCAGGCTCCACAAGAAGAGTATTGAGGAGAGCTTACTTCTTAAGTATGGAGGTATTAAGAAAATATCTCCTATGAAACAAGTATCATGGGAATATCCTACGAAAATTGGAACTTATTCAACCTCTGAGCTGAGGAATTTTATTGAGACTAATGATCCTAAATTCCAGTGTGATATATTAACATCTTTCTTAAGATATCAGCAGTTTGGTAGACAAGTAGCTGATTCTATTCAATCTATTACTTATGACACCAAAGACGGTGGTAAGAATATATCTGAGCTATTATATAAGTTATTCGTAACTAAGAAGGTTAAGTATAATATAGTTAACTTCTCAGAGCTTGTAGATAATGGATATATATCTGGGTACTATGATGCTGTCAGTCAGTTGAGGGATATGTACTCTCCATTCTTCTTACTATTACAAGATAGAAGTTTTTACAATGGTAAAGATGGTATTTTTGATGAAGTAATGAGGGATTACTTTGACTCTCCTACTGGTATAGGTCAAAGAGATTTAGTATCTATCCTTGATAAGTTTAGAACTGATTTTATCACCTATATGATTATGAATACTCCTGACAGTAATGGTCAAACATTAGCTAGTCAGCAAGTAGAATTAATGGTGGGAGATGAAAGTGTGCCTGTCCAGTTAGCTAGGTATAAGGGGCTCCCTCAATATAAGGATAATCCTTTATTTAAAGCTCTAGTACCTATCATAAATACTAGGAATGCTAGTAGGGGATATAACATTAAATCTTTTGCTGATAAAGATGCTCTTGCTCTTAATGCTATTACTGGAGCTTGGACTGAACTGTATCAATCTGATAGAGACTTTGCAGTAAGATTAATGAAGTTTGCACTTGCTCAGTCGGGCTTACAGCAGTCTCCTTTGAATTTCATTGACTTAATCCCTGCACAAATGTACAAGGAGTATATTAATGATATTCTTAAAAGATATGATGAGTTAGGAACAACTGAAGCATATGATGTATTTCCTGCAGCTTTCCAGTTCGCTAATTATAATAATGAGAATATACTTCCTGAGGGAAATAGATTCTCAGAATTGGAGTTCTTTAAAAGGTATATTAAGGATCCTGAGACTAATGAAATTACAAATAGGTTTAATGTTATACAAAGAGTCCATCAAGGTGGAAATTTACTAACTTTCATTGTAGAGAATTTAAGAGGTATGCATCATCAAGATTTCTCTGATAATCATCAATATTCTTTCTACAATATGACTCCTAATAGTAAGTTATATAAAGCTATAGTAGAGGTATTTGAGCGAAGTCCTTATAGATATGAGGAGACCTTAAATATTAAAGGAATTGTAGAAGCAGCAGAGATTAATGATGATCTCCTCACTAAAAGTGATCCAACTAGAGACTTAGTTCAGGAAGCTCTTGATGAAGATAGTACTCCTACTAGTCAGGCTGAGGAAGCAAGAGAGGCCATTAATGAAGGAGAAGAGCGTGAAAAACAATGTAGATAATTATGAGTATAGTATGTCCTAATAAAAATTCTAAGGAATGGAAAGACCTAGTAAATAGGTTTGGGACTAAAGTTGCATGGGCTGTCTATACGAGGGCTGGGGATAATATCCCTAGCCTTCGAGAGGCCCTAAAAATAGTTGATTCCTTAGGTATAAAATATGAGCCTATTTCTTTACAAGAGAGACAGGCACTTGGAGTAGCTGATAAATATGGCCGTCCTACGGTATTTTCAGACTATTCTAAGGCATTAGCAGTTGCTAATCGTATAAACTCTCAAGTCCCAGAGTTAAGGGCTCAAATAGGCGTCTCTGAGCGATCTACAGGGGGTAAGGTTTTGAACAACATTACTGTTACTAGATATGTATTACCAGAGGCTAAAGCTCCAGTAAAGACAATGTATACTCCTACTGTTACAGATGAGTATCAGCTAACTAGAGAATATGATAGAAACCCTGAAGCTGCCCTAACTAAGATTATAGTAGGATGGATGAATAAAGTAGGTCTTACTTATAATCCAACTGATGTAATCTATGATGTAGATGGGAACCCTATTAGTGCTGTAGCTAAGGCTGACATGTTCAGGAAGATAGTAAGCGTAGTTGAGGGTAAGGCAGATATCTCTACACTAAGTGAGGAATGTGCTCATATGCTTGTACATATGATGGGAGATAATCCTCTTGTAGAGAGAATGCGTAATATAGCTGTAAAGACTCAAATGTATAGTAAAGTTAAGGCTGAGTACTCTGAAGTATATAATAATGATGAGAATAAGATTATTAATGAAACTGTTGGTAAGCTTATAGCTCAGGAGGTTATTAGAATATGGGATGAAAGCTCTAATGAATACACT
>OGLN01001048.1_pt1 | contig 20937 bp, 15 predicted proteins | sample 1572641 | NCBI WGS metagenome assembly OGLN01 (sample SAMEA2581903, study PRJEB24529) | metagenome | biome: Human gut stool | place: China | collected 2011
CGAGCAGATAGCCGTTGCCATTACCATAGCGGGTTTCATACTGTGCCTTGCGCTTTGCCATTGAAACATATAAGCCAAAATGCCTGATGATTGCCAATTCCTGCGTTGCCGGTGTTATCGGTGACGATGTGGAATCCGTGGCACGCGAGGTGGAGGAGGAATACAATGTTCCTATCCTTACTGTGGAATGCTGCGGCTTTTTGGGTGCGGAATATTATGACGGATATTTTGAAATTACGCAGAAGCTGTTGGAGCGCTTCGTCAAGCCTTGTACCAAGCAAAAGGACAGCGTCCTGCTTTTAGGCGATAACGGCGGCCCGTGGGGCCATTACGCAAAAGAGGTTACCCGTATTCTGCAGGAGTTCGGCGTAGAGGTTATCGGTCAGTTCCCCGGCTATATGGCTATGGATGAGCTGGAAAAGGTGGCGGCTGCCGAATATGCGGTTGTGCTTGGCGGCCGCGGGCAGACGCATATCGGCTTGCGTAAGGTTGCGGAGCAGCTGCAGGAAAAATACGGCACACATTATCTGGCCGATATTTATCCTGTCGGCTGGCAGGAAACGCAGGACTGGATTATGAGCATCGGCCGTATGCTGGGACGTGAGGCGTTGGCAGAGCAGGTGCTGAAGCTGGAGCAGCAGCGCTTAAGTGAGCATCTGCAGCATTTTCTGCCGGTAACGGAAGGCAAGAAAACAGTGCTGTGCATCGGCCGTATTCTGAGATATTTTCATCCGGGGAATATCCTGCAGACCATCAAGCTTTTGCGCTTGAATCTTACCGGCATTATTCTCTTGGATTCCTATGACGGTGATGAGCGCGAAGCGATGCTGAAGGTTGTGCAGGAAAACAGCGATGTGCCTGTTTATACTACGGCGGAGGGTGAAAAGCTGGTAGCAGATGCAGACATTGTGCTGACAACGCACGAACTGCAGAATAAGGAGGCACGCCAGATTTTCCTGCCGATGCTGCCGCAGGTTGCCGTTGCCGGTGAGATCAAGATGATGCAGGGAATCTATCAGAGCCTGTGCAGCAGGCTGAAGGGAGGCGTGCGCTATGTCTGAAAAGCAAGGTTGGGGCAATATCTGCGAGCGTGTGGATACCTGTGCGCTGACAGGTGCAGGAGCCTTTTTCGCTGCTATTGACAAGAGTGAGGTTTTGATTAACGGACCGTTGTGGTGTTATTTTTATGCTTTGAGACATCTGGAAAAGGCGCGTCCCGATATGTATACGCGCTTTTACGGCTCGCAGCCTGATAATAACGCTGTTATTTACGGCTCCGAGGAATATGTGACGCAGGAACTGCAGCGCATGTTGGAGAATGGTCACAAGCCGTCGATACTGCTTTTGGAAAGCAGCTGCTCGCTGAGCTTAATCGGTGATGACCTGGCAGGCATGGCGCGCAAGCTGCAGCTGCCGTTTCCGGTAGTTACGTTGGACAGCGGCGGTATGGTCGGCGGCTTTGCCGAGGGCTACGCCAAGGCTGCCAAGAAGCTGTTTGCGCAGCTGTTGCCGCAGACTGCGACAGCAAAGTCCTTGGCAGTGAATATTTTAGGACAATCGGAATTTTATCTGCAGGGTGCGGCCGATACGCGGGAATTAAAACGCTTACTGCAGCTGGCAGGCTATGAGGTGCTGTGCACTCCCGGCTGCGAATGCACGCTGGAGGAGCTGCAGCGTTTGCCTGAAGCTGCGCTGAACATTGTTACGAATGCGGAGCTGGGTTTGCCGCTGGCAGAATATCTGCAGAAGCAATACGGTACGCCGTATATTTTTGCCGGTCTGCCTTACGGTGTACAGGGAACGCTGCTCTGGCTGCAGCAGATAAATGCGCAGCTGCCTGCACCCGCTATGGATAAGGTGACGGCAGAAGCTCAGGCGCAGGATAATTATTTGCTGAGCCGTAATAATGAAGCGATTGCACTTTGGGGCAGCATGTGGTTTGACAACGTGCTCGTCAGCGCGCCTGCGACGCAGGCGCTGTGCCTCGCACAGACGCTGCGCACCGAATGGACCGATATCGGCAGGCTGACGGTCATCTGCCAGCAACCGCTCAAAGATGCGCCTGCCTGCGACACTGCAGAGGCGATTTACACTGTCGGCGTGGACGATGCTGCCATCAGTGAATATTTTAAAACCTGTGAAAATGTACTGCTGCTGGCAAGCAGCAGCGAAAGCTCGGTTCTTTATCGCAGAAAGCAGTGCAGCTTTGATGCCTGCAATATCTGCTATCCTACGAATGATGAGGTGTTTATTACCAAGCAGCCGATGGTAGGCCTGCAGGGCAGTGCTTACATGCTGGAGCGACTGTGGAATTGCTTTATCCGCAGGAAAAAGAATAAAGTAGAGTAGGTGGTCTATGAAAAAGCTATTGATGATTATAAGCCTGTTGCTTTTGGTATTTACTGCAGGATGCAGTAAGCAGCAGGCTGCCGATGTTCCTGCACCGCCGGCGGCGGATGCAGCCTACAGCGTTACGGACGATGCCGGAAGGACGCTGCACTTTGAGCATAAGCCGCAGCGGATAGTTTCGCTTACATATGGTACGGATGAAATCCTTACCGATTTAGTTGACATAAAACGTATTATGGCCTACAGCCGTTGGGCAGGCGACAGCGAAATCAGCTTTATTACCAAGGAGCAGGCCTATACTGTGGGACGCAAGGTGCCGGAAAATACCGAAGCGGTTTACGCATTGCAGCCTGATCTTGTTGTTGCTTCGACTGCTACCTCAAGTGATTTGGTCCGCAGTCTGGAGGGGTTGGGCGTGCCTGTGTATATAGCGCGCAGTCCGCATAATTATCAGCAGATGTGCGAAAAAATCCGCGGCATAGCTGCAGCGGTGGGCGAAAAGCAGCAGGGGGAGCTGATGGTGCAGAAGATGGACACGCACCTGCAGCAGCTGCAAAAACGCTTGCGGCGGATTCCGTCAAGCGAAAGGCGCGTTGCTGTGGCCTTTAATTTTACCTCTGCCATGGGGCGGAGAGGAGATTTGCTCGACAGCATGCTGACGATGGCGCATGTAATTAACGGCGCAGCCATTGTTGCCGATGAAAACAAGAGTGAGCATGGTATGCCTGCTATCAGCAAGGAACAGGTGGTACGCATAAATCCGGATATTTTTATGCTGCCGACCTGGAATTATAACAATAAACAGGATGTGCAGGGTTATGCTTATGCCGTAATGAATGACCCTGCTTATCGTGATGTCAAGGCTGTACGCAACAAGCAGATTAAGTTTGTTTCGGACAAATACCGCTATGTTGCCAGCCAGCATATTGTCGATGCTATTGAAAACATCGCGCATGCTGTATATCCGGAAATTTTTTGAGGAAGTGTGTTTGTAGATGATTATTAAACGTGAACGGAGTCCATTGGCTATTATTCTTTTAGCAGTTCTCTTAGTTGTTATTGCCTGTGTATCGCTGACCTTCGGTCAGATAGATGTGCCTGTGGGCAAAGCGTTGGCGGTTATCGGCTCTCAGCTTAATCTGCCGGGCTTTACCGGGGCTGATTACAGTAGGGAGCAGCTTGCTGTTATCTGGTATATCCGCCTGCCGCGTATGCTGGTAGGTGTGCTTGTAGGTGCGGCTCTGGGGATTTCCGGCGCTGTAATGCAGGGCATCTTCAGCAACCCGCTGGCTGATCCCGGTCTTATCGGTATCTCCTCCGGTGCTGCTACCGGTGCTGTGCTTTCTATTGCTTTGGGTGCAGCCTCTGGCAGCATGTTTGCTATGCCGGCCTTTGCCTTTTGCGGCAGTATCTGTGCTGTGTGCCTGACGGTATTTTTGGCGATGCGTAACGGCAAAATACCTGTTATGACGCTGCTTTTGGCAGGCGTTGCCGTGGGTATGCTTTTGGGTGCGATTACCTCCGGTCTGCTTACATTTATGAACGAGCAGAAGCTGCAGCAATATCTGTTCTGGATGGTCGGCGGTCTTGATTACCGTCGTTGGGAGCACGTATATCTGGCAGTGGGACCTGTGCTGTGCGGCATTATTATTATGTGCCTGCTGGCACGTCACCTGAACATTCTGGTGCTGGGCGAAACGGAAGCCAAAGCCGTTGGTATGCCTGTTACTGCTTTCCGCATGGGGCTGCTTTTTGTAGCAGCTATGACTACTGCTACCTCCGTTTGCGTCAGTGGTAATATCGGGTTTGTCGGCCTGGTTATTCCGCATATGATGCGTATGCTTATCGGTCCTGACCATCGCGTGCTTTTGCCTGCCAGCGCACTTGGCGGCGCAGCCTTTTTGGTATTCTGCGATTCGCTGGGACGCATTATTATGCCGCCGGCAGAGGTGCGTGTAGGCATTATGACGGCGTTTTTAGGTACGCCGTACTTCCTGTATCTGCTGCGCAGAATGCAGAAGCAGTTCTTTTAAGATGAGGTGGAAATTATGAAGGTTATTTTCTTGACGAATGTTATTCGCCGCATGGGTATGATGCAGCAGACTATGGAAAAGCTGCAGCAGGAAGGCAAGCTAGATAATGCCTGCGCCTGCCGTTGGATTACAGATGCGACGGCTTGGGATGATAAATGGCACAAGGAGCTTGCCGGCTCCAAGCTGGTCATTATGAAATGGATGGGTACAGGTCTGGATACACCGTTTCTGCAGCGCTGTGTAAGCTTGCTGAAGCAGTTGCGCCTGCCCTTTTATATTGATGCTGCCGGCAGCAAGGAGGGCGAGTTGGCGCAGGGACTGACACCAGAGCAGCTTGCTGTTATCAAAAAATATTGCATGTTCGGCGGCGAAATCAACTATAGCAATCTGTGGTTATATCTGCAGCAGCTGTTGCAAGGTGAGACTATTACAGTCGATGAGCCTAACCCGATTCACTGGTGCGGTATTTATCACCCGCGCGCGAAAAAGGTATATACTGATTTAGCGGAATACCAGCGTGATTTTTGCGTCAGCGGCCGTCCGACAGCCGGTATTCTTTTTTATCGCGACGAATGGGTGTGGGGCGATTTGACCTACCAGACTGCGATAATAGAAGAGCTGGAAGCACAGGGCGTCAACGCTGTCTGCGTTTTCAGCAACGGCATGCCGGTGGAGGAGATGGGCATGCCCAGTCTGACGCAGGTTTTCAACAGCTTCTTCTGCAATGCGGACGGTGTGCCTGCAATCGATGTGTTGCTGAATGTCATGAAGTTTTCCATGACTACCGGCGGTTCGATTAACCTTGATTATCTGAAAAAGCTTAACGTACCGGTTTTGGCTGCCTATACGACAATTGCGCCCTTTGAGGAATGGAAGGACAGCTTTGAAGGCATGAACGCCATGGAGGTTTCCATCAGCGTTTCTCTGCCGGAATTTGATGGTATTATTCACGGCGTGCCTATAGCACACAAAAAAATTCTGGAAAACGGCGATGTCCGCTATCTGCCTAATATGGAGCGTGTAAAGCGCATGGCCTCCAAGGCGAAGAAGTGGGCGATGCTGCGCCACAAGGCCAACAGCGAGAAGAAAATCGCTATTATTTTCCATAACTATCCGCCACGTAATTCCAATATCGGCAGTGCTATCGGTTTAGATACAATCGAAAGCATCCGTCGCGTGCTGGCTGCTATGCGCGAGCGTGGCTATAAGGTAGATTGGATTCCTGAGGATACGAAGGAATTTATCAAACAGCTGACGGCTAATGCCACCAATGACCGCAGTATGCTGACGGAAAAGCAGGTTGATGCTGCCTATAAGCTGACGGGAGCAGAATATAGAGAATTCTTTGCGCTGATGGACAAAAAGGTGCAGGAGCAGCTGGTGAAGGATTGGGGCGAAGCGCCCGGCACTGTCATGGAATATGACGGCGATATCCTGGTACCGGGAACGATGAACGGCAATGTTTTCGTAACCGTGCAGCCGCCGCGTGGTTTTGGCGAGGACCCGGAGAAAATTTACCACGATCCTTACGTTGCACCGACGCATCAATATCTTGCCTTCTACCGTTGGGTACGCGATGTTTGGCAGGCAGACGCTGTTGCGCATATCGGTACGCATGGCAGCCTGGAATGGCTGCCGGGCAAGAACGCCGGCCTTGATTGCAGCTGCTACCCGGATTTGGCGCTGGGAGATTTGCCGAATATTTATCCTTATAACATCACTATTACCGGTGAGGGCATTCAGGCAAAACGCCGTGGCGCTGCCTGCCTGATTGAGCATTTGCCGGCGCCGCAGACACAAGCGGGAGTGTACGACGAGCTGGAGGAGCTGGAAAAGCTCATGGACGAATACGTGCACTTCAGCAGCACGCAGCCGGATAATCTGCCGCGCTTGCAGGAGCTTGTACTGGCGAAGGTTGCCGAGGCCAACCTGCAGGATGAGGTTACTTACGATGAAGAAAAGCCCTTCGACGAATACGTGATGAATCTGCATAATTACATTACGGATTTGAAGAATATGGAGGTACACACAGGCCTGCATATTATGGGACAGCCGCCGGAGGACCAGCAGCTGGAGGATTATCTGTGGCTGCTGCTGCGTCTTGATAACGGCAATATCCCCAGCATGACGCAGGCAATAGCAGCACTGTATGGCTTTGATTATTACTATCTGCTGGAAAACAGCAGCCTGATATACGAACCGCTGAATATCACCTATGGTATGCTGATTGACCGTATCGCCAATCAGTGCCGCGAGCTGATTCGCTGCCTGCAGCAGCGTGACTTTGTGAAGGAAGCTGTTGCCGACGCTCTGCAGCTGCCCTGGGTGCAGCAGGCACCGGCGGAAAGCAGAGAAAAGCTGGAAGTGGTATGCAACTATATTGTAGATACACTTTACCCCAATCTGCTTTTAACGAAACAGGAAATTACCAATATGCTGCGTGGCTTTGAGGGCGAATATATCGAGCCTGGTCCTAGTGGTGCGCCCTCCAGCGGCGGCGCTGATTTGCTGCCGACAGGACGCAACTTCTACGGTGTGGACCCGCGCTGCCTGCCAACTCCGGCGGCATGGGAAATCGGCCAGACACTGGGCGACCAGGTGGTAGAGCGCTTCATTGCGGAGGAAGGTCATTATCCGGAAAATATCGGTATGGTCTTCTGGTCCGGCGCGAATATGCGCAGTCATGGCCAGTGCATTGCTGAATTCCTCTATCTCATGGGCATCCGTCCCAAGTACCAGAGCGGCAGCCTGCGTATCAACGGCCTGGAGGTCATTCCGCTGATGGAGCTCAAACGTCCGCGTATTGACGTTACGGCGCGTATCAGCGGCCTCTTCCGCGATACTATGCCGTCGGTAATGCAAGTGATGGATAAGGCGGTGCTGTTGGCAGCGGAGCAGGATGAGCCTGATGACTTAAACTTTGTACGCAAGCATATTCAGGAGGATACCAGGGAGCTGGAGCAGCAGGAGGGTATGGAGCACGCTGCAGCATGGCGTCAGGCGGCCTTCCGCGTCTTTGGCGATGCGCAGGGAACCTATGGCGCAGGCGTTGCGGCGCTGTTGGAAAGCAAGAACTGGGAAACCATTGATGATATTGCCGATGTTTATGTACGTTGGGGCGGTCATGCCTATGGCGGCAAAACCAAGGGTAAATTCCTGCCGCAGCAGTTCCGCAAGCGTATGGGCAGCTTGGATATTACGATTAAAAACGAGGATAACCACGAAACAAATATGCTCAGCAGTGATGACTACAATGCATATCATGGTGGCATGATTGCAGCAGTGCGTTCGATTAAGGGCAGCGCGCCGCGCTCCTACTGCGGCGATAGTACCGACAGGACGCGTGTGACGATGCACAGCGTGCAGGAGGAGGCAAAGCGCCTGTTCCGCAGCGAGGCGATTAATCCTAAGTTTATCAAGGGCATGATGCAGCATGGCTATAAGGGCGCTGCCGATATGGCCAACATGATTGCGCACAGCTTCCAATGGGATGCGACGAGCGCCGTTATGGAGGACTGGATGTACGAAAAATATGCTGAAAAATATACCTTTGACCCGGCAGTACAGGAATGGCTGCGTGATGTGAACCCCTGGGCGCTGCAGCGCATGACGGAAATTCTGCTGGAGGCAGAACAGCGCGGACTGTGGCAGGCTAAGCCGGAAACCAAAGAAGAGCTGCAAAAGCTCTACCTTGATATGGAGGGAGAGCTGGAGGACAGAGCAGATGGGCATTAAAATGTTAGTGCTGAGCCTGACCGGCCAGTGCAACTTTGCCTGCCGTTACTGCTATGCTGCCGAGCATGAACGCAGTATGATGTCACCGGAAACAGCGTTGGCAGCAGTTAAGCTGGCGGCGGACGGCGGTGAACGCTTCGTAATTCAGTTCAGCGGCGGCGAGCCGCTGCTGAACTTTGATTGCCTGAAGGCAGTGGTAGATTATGTGCATCAGGAAAAGCTGCCTGCCGTACTGCAGCTGCAGACTAACGGCTCTTTGCTTACTGATAAGATTGCCAAGTATCTCTATAAAAATAAGGTTGCTATCGGCGTGAGCCTTGACGGCAGACCGGCTGTCAATGATAAGCTGAGGCTGAAAAAGAATGGCTACGGTGCGACCGGAGAAATCCTCAAAGGTATTGAGGTTTTACGCCGCAACAATATTGCCTGCGGCGTAACCTGTGTAGTGACATCGAAAAATGTAGATACACTGGAAGGCATCGTAGATTTTGCCTATTTTTTGGGCAACATCCGTAAAATCGGCTTTGACATCCTGCGCGGGCAGGGACGTGGCCGCAATCTGCAGCCGCCAACGCCTGCAGCGATGCAGCAGGCTATGCAGCGCGTTTTTGCGCGCTGCGACGAGCTGGCGAAGCTCACAGGAATGCGCATAGCGATTGCGCAGCAGGAGCGGGCGCAGCTTTTGTGTAAGGATTGCAGTCTGACCTTCGGCCATTGCTACGCCATGAACGGTGAAGCAGCCTTTGTGGATGCCAAGGGGGATATTTACGCCTGCTCCTCGCTGGTAGGCAATGCGGATTTTTACCTTGGCAATGTTTATAACGGTTTTGAGCCTGCTTTGGTAGAAAAAACTAAGCAGGTGATTGCCGAGTCTATGGATTTTTGCCGTCAATGCGGTGATTTTAAATTGTGCGGCGGCGGTTGCTTCGCGCGTTGGTATGGCTTCGAGGATAAGTCTGCCTATGGCGCGGAATGCAGCATGAAGCGTGAAGCGATAAAACGCATACAAAAGTAAAAAAACGTCAGCGTCGGGTGCTTAACAAAGTATTTCGCTTCGCTGACGTTTCTTTGTTAATAAATAATGCGTCAGGTAATGCTTCTGACATCTAACAGGTATTTTCTACATATCTTTTGACATAACTAAGCTGCTTGGTAGTATCTTTTGCTTGACTATATTCTTAGTATATACAATAAAATAGAAAAAATGATTGTTTAGAATTTTCGGAGGCAATGGAATGAAAATTGCTTTATGTCATTTAGAGCTCAGCTGCGGTCCGCAGGAGCGCAATCTGCAGATATTGGAGCAGGCAGTGCGCATTGCTGCGGAGCAGGGCGCAGACTGGGTATTAACGCCGGAGATGGCAGTACAGGGATATTATTTTTATCGCATAGATGAAAACGCTGTGGTAGTGCCACAACCGTCACCTGAGCTGGAGCCGCTGCGTAAATTGTGCTGTGAATATGGCATTACCCTCTTTTTAGGCTGCGGCGAATATGATGCTGCCTGTGATAAAAACTTCAACAGCTGTCTTGTCTTTGGTCCTGATGGTGAAATCATCGGCCGTCACCGCAAGCTCTTTGGCGAGTGCATGGCATCCGAGTCTTGGGCGCGCAAGGGTGACAGTTTTACCGTGCTTCCCTGCAGCGGACTGCAGACAGGAGTGCTGGTGTGCGCTGACCTGTGGTTCCCGGAATATTATGAGGGAACCAAGGCACACGGTGCCGAAATAATTGTCGACGTTGCTGCCTGGCCGCCGACACAGGTATGCGGTAATCCGCTTCCCGCTTGGCTGCATGCATCTAAGGTAACTGATGTGACGATAATTGTCTGCAATCAGACCGGTTCCCCGCAGTGGATGGATATGAATGTGGGGCAGAGCGTGGTTATTGACCGGGGTGAGCTGAAGCTGGCGTACAGCGGTGAGCCTGCGGTGTTGCTTTTTGATTATGATGCAGATGCCAAGTGTGTGCAGTCAATTGCCTATGATGTTCATTATATAAAGTAAGTAAATAAATGCTTGCGGCGAAATAATACCCCTATTTTTGCCGTTGACGAGTAAGTGATAAGAAGATAAACTGATAGCTGAGAGAGAAAGGAAGCTAGCCTTGCCGTGCGCCTGTCTTGGAAGTATAGAGGCGTATGGTATGCTATAAATTTTATTCAAAGGTGGGTTTAGAGTATGAAAAATGTTCAAAGCTTACGTAATGCTGTAATGGTGTCCTTGCTTGCAGGCACAACTGTAGTATGGGGGGGCACAGTGTTTGCACAGGAGGATTTGCAGGAGTTCGCGCTGGATGATATGGTGGTAACTGCTACTAGAACCGAAAGCAAAATGGTTGATGTTCCTGTAAATGCAACTGTTATTTCTGCGGAGAAAATTGCTGACAGACATTATCTGGATGTAGCAGATGCGCTGAAGGATGTGCCGGGAGCGAATGTGCTGGATACCGGTGTTGGCGCTGGTGAAAAGAAAGTAGTTTTAAATGGCGATGACCGCGTATTAGTATTAGTTGACGGTAAGCGAGTTAATTTTGACATGGGCGCAGCTTCTGGCAGAAGCAGCTACGATTTAAAAATGTTGCCGGATGTTAGTTTGATTGAGCGTATTGAAGTTGTTAAAGGCCATGGTGGTGCGCTTTATGGTAGTGATGCTGTAGGCGGTGTAGTTAATATCATCACTAAGAAGATGGATCACAGCTATGGTAAAGTTTCTATGGGCTTTGGTTCTAATCAGGCACGTGATGCAAAGGCTATGTACACCGTTAAAGAAGGCAAGACCGGTGTTATGGTTGCGGCTTCTAAATATAAGCAAGGCTATTATAAGTATAAGGATGTAGCCGATAAGACTACAAAACGTTGGAATAAGGATTCTGATTATGAAAATGAAAAGGTTTCCTTGAAGATTGCGCAAGAATTGACAGATACCAGCAATTTGGAATTCGAATATAATTACACTAAAGCTGATGGAAATGTTCCTTATGGTTATGCTACTACTCAATCTGACAAGAAAACTAATAATTTTGGCTTGAAATATGATTGGCTCTTGAAGGATAAGGATGCCGGTTATGTTCAGTTATATTATAATAAATATAAATTCTTGAGCTCCAGTACTCTTGAAGAAAAAGATAAGGGCTTTGAAGTACAGCAAGCCATTACAGCTTCTGAAAACAATAAATTGGTAGTAGGTGCTTCTTACCGCAATGCCGAAGCTTCTAATGATGGCAGAAATTATGCTGCAAAATATAATGAAAAAATAAACAATAAAGCTATTTTTGTAAGTGATCAATGGGAATTTATACCTAGCTGGACTTTGGATACTGGTGTGCGTTATGATAAGCATAGTACCGCAGGCAGCAAAACTACATGGAGTGCAGGACTGAACAAGAAATTTGACGAAAACAGTCATGCGTACTTTAACTGGGGACAGGTTTTCAAGGCACCTACATTAGATGACTTGTATTATAATGTTCCAGGAATGACTGGTAATCCTGACTTAAATCCCGAAAAAGGTGACACCTGGACTGTTGGTTATGGAACCAGAATTGCTGATAAGACTGATGTTAATATCAGTTATTTCCAAAGTGATTTGGAAGATGCCATTGATTGGTCTAACAAGTCTGGTGCATGGCATCCGGAAAACGTGAATAAACAAAAGAAAAATGGTATGGAATTAAGCATTAACCATGAGTTGAATGATAACTGGAATTTGGAAGCATCCTACACTCATGTACGCGTAAGAAATGATTATGGTATGGGTTATCTCCGTGATACTAATTTCATTCCTAATATGTATCGCTTTGGTGTTCGCTATCACGATGACCTATGGAATGCTGATTTATTCCTGCGTGGCGGCAGCGGTGCGGATAAGAGTGCCTATGTTGATAGCAAATACATGACCTTGGATATGTCTGTGGCATACAAAGCTACTAAAGACCTTTCCTTCTATGCTAAGGGTTACAACCTCTTCAACAAGGCTTATGCTGAAAGTGCCAGCATTAATGGCGGTACCTACACCTATCCTGCACAGGGCAGACGCTTCATCATCGGCGCAGAATACACTTTCTAAATTAAATAACAGTCTAACCCTTAAGGCGGCGCAGTGCGCCGTCTTTTTGACGTGTGGAAGAGGGATGTGCAAAGAAAAAGCCGTGCGCTTTAGCGCACGGCAGTGAAGGTAAAAGCATATTTAATGTTTAAGCATTATTAAGCTCTGCTTGCAGTTCCAAAATCTTGCTCATAGGCAGGTTAGTAAATTCCGCAATATCTTGAAGCGAATTATTTCCTTTTAAAAGCATACGTTTTGCTGCAGCGTAGTTGGCAATAGCTTCGCCTTCAGCTTTACCTTCACTATAAATTTTTTCAGTAAATTCACACATGGCGGCTTTCCCCTCCTTTGTAGACTTTAGATAATTGACATGTTTAGATAATTTTCCCTGACTTAAGTCATCTGCTTCCGCAGTCTTAAAATACTGCATTAGTTTGGCAATCGAAGAGCCATCATTAACTTCTGCGTTAACGTAATACATATGTAGACCATCATCGTATGTCATTGGTAAGTTATTAAGGCGCTTGGTTACATTGTAACAGGTACAACCTAAATGCCAAATATCGGGCTCTGTGATATAAAACATATATAAATCAGGAACGCTTTTATATTTTTTGTCCTTGCCCTTTGGCAAATAGCTACCAATGATGCTCGAAGAATAGTACAGCATGCGTCTAGCATGGTCAATTTTACCATCGCTTTTTTGAATTTCCATTTCGTAGAGCTTATTGTTTGCATCTTCTACAAGAACATCCATAATAATATCCTTGGATGCAAATTTGTTAATGACCATTTGAGTACGATTTTCCTTAATGACCAGTGAATCGATGCCGGAAAGGATACGTAAAACATGTTCGCAGGCACCTGAATCAGTAAAGACCATTTTAGCCATTGCATCACTGAATAGGTTCAGTTGTTTGGCCTTTTCAATAAGCCTTTCGCGATTGCGGATGAGGCTTTCTGGGTATTGTTTGGAACTCATACTTTCCCCTTTTAATTATAACACACAAGTAATGAAAAATATATAAGATGGTAGGACTGGCTTAATTTGCAATAGGAAGAGATATAAAAAAAGGCGTTTGCCGAAAGCTCGACAAACGCCACTGGTTCTCACAACCAGGCATGACCTCCGTTGGAAAACGGCTACCCATGCAACTGAAATAATTATAACATACAAATGAAATAAAAACAAGCGTTTATTTTCTCTTTTGCTTTTCTTTACTCTTGACTATCATAGCGCTATATACTTTATAATATAAATTACAGTATTGTCGGTATTGCCGCATATAAGTCAATACCGCTGAAATAAAACGATGAGAATAGAGGCATGAAGCATGAGGAAAATTTTTTGTTTATTGCTGTTGCTGCTGCTTTTAGTTACAGGCTGCGGACAAGGTAGCGGCGGAAAAGACGCTGCCGCAGACGGAAGCTATAAAGTAACTGATGAGCATGGAACCGTAACCACGTTCAAGCAGGCACCGCAAAAGGTGCTGACGCTGGCGCTTAGCAGTGATGGTATAATAATTGGGCTGGGCATGGAAGATAAATTGGTTGCCGTCAATTATCTTGCCGATGATCCGGTAAGCTCTAACCTTGTAGAGCAGGCTAAAAAAATTCAGCACAAAATCAAAAATCCTTCGGCCGAAGAGGTGCTGGCGCTGAAGCCGGACGTAGTCTTTGCCTACGATTGGAGCGACATGAACCGTGTTGAAAATTTGCGCAATTTGGGCATGAACGTCATCGTACTGAAAGGACCGGCGACTATTGAGGATATCAGGCAAAACGTGCGCACCGTCGCCAAATCCATGCACGCCGACAGTAAGGGAGAAGAGCTGGTAAAGCTGATGGACAGCAGGCTGACGCAGGTGAAGCAGCAGGTAGAGGCGCTCAAGCTGCAGCAGCCGAAGAAAATCGTTCTTGTTTCGCTGATGAGCTCCTATGGCGGCGAGGGATGTATCTTTGACGATATGTGCAAGGAAGCAGGCGTTATCAACGGCGTTTCGGCTGCAGGAATCAAAAACGGCCAGCAGGTTACTAAGGAAATGCTGGTGAAGATTGATCCGGATTTACTGATAATGCCGGTGTATAACGACCATGGCAATTTTGATATCAAAAAATATAATCAGAAATTTTTAGAGGATCCGTCGCTGCAGACCATGCGCGCCATCAAAAGCAAGCAGCTTTTTTATCCCAATGAAGGCTATATCTACAACTGCTCGCAGGACGTAGTCTTCGGCGTACAGGAAATCGCCCATGCTGCCTATGGCGAAGCCTTCGCTATGCAGGGTGCGCAGCATTTAAGGGTGAAGTAAAAGGTTATGCTTATATTAATTTCACATAAAAATTAATCGCAGATAGTTTGCTTTGAAGTAGTGAATTTGATGCGAATAAAACATGAGTGGAGAGCATGTAAATAATCAGCCCCTAACCTTATTCATATACACTTAACTCCTTTGAGAAAGGCGGAGCAGAGTAAAATCTGTTCTGCCTTTTTCATATGCCAAACTGCTATAACTTGCTTATGTCGAAAGCTGATGTTCGTGCTATAATAGCTATACTGAAGGAAAATAAAGGATGAAGAAAATATGCCGAAACAAAAATATCAAAAGATAATAACAGCACTGCTGCTGTGTTTGAGTATACTATTAATAGTTGCAGGCTGTAGCAGTGATAGTGCGCAAAAATCGAACAGTACTGCAGCCTATACTGTTACGGATTCGCAGGGGCATAAGCTGTATTTTAAAGAAAAACCCCAACGCATTATATCTATGTCTATAAGCACTGATGAAATCCTCATTGACCTTGTACCAAGCAGTCGCATTGCTGCCTTCTCACGTCTGGTGGACGACCCGGGGATATCCAATATTGTAGAGCGGGCGCAGAGTGTGGGCAGCAGAGTAGATGGCCAAAGCTCGGAGGCAATTATGGCGCTGCACCCTGATTTGATATTGATACCGGATTTTGTTAAGCCGGAGGTTATTCAGTCGCTGCGTGACATGAATCTGCAGGTTTATGTTTATAAAACTCCCAAGAGTATGGATGATGTGCGTCAGTGCATACGCTTTCTGGGCGAGGCCGTTGGCGAAAAGGAACGCGGCGAAATGATGGTTACCGCTATGGACGAGCATCTGAAGAAGGTGCAGGATAAAATAGGCAAAATCCCTAAGGAAAAACAGAAGCGCATTGTTTTTATGCGCAGTAACGGTGCCTACTACAGTCCGGAGGCTTCGTTTAACGATGTCTGCAGATATGCGCAGGTGCGCAATGCCTTGGAGGAGCTGCATTATGATAAGCCTGGCATAGTAAATCAGGAGGCAGTGGTTCAGCTTAATCCGGAGGTGTTTTTACTCGCAGGCTGGAATTATGATGGTCAGCATGATCCGAAGCAGATGGAGGAGGAGCTGCTGAACAATTCCGGTTACCAGACTACGGACGCAGTGAAAAACAGAAAGGTCTATACAGTGCCGGCGAAGCATGTGCTGTGCGTGTCGCAGTACATTGTCAACGCTGTAGAGGATTTGGCGGACGCTGTATATAGTGAATAAAATTATCAATGACGTCGGTGAGCGGTGCAATGCTGCTTGCCGACTTTTTTTGTTAATATTGTCAAAATAGTTGGCAAAACAATTGACTAGTTGCCAAAAAGTTGCTAAACTGTAAGAGCAATAGCAATTAAAAGGAGGGCGTACTATGCAAACTGAAGCTTTGCGCAATTTGGTTGCTAAAATAAAACATCTGCAATGTGAAATGCAAACAGTAGAGCTGAAGGCTACCAACAAGGGCTGTCCTACACGTTTATACGATACATTGTCGAGCTTTGCCAATCAGGACGAGGGCGGCGTTATCGTGTTCGGCATAGATGAAAGAAAAGGCTTTGATGTTGTCGGCGTTTATGATGCGCAGGATTTGCAGAAAAAGGTAACAGAACAGTGTAATCAGATGTCGCCGTGTGTGCGTGCTTTATTTACTGTTTGCGAAATAGATGACAAGGTTGTAGTTTCGGCAGAGATTCCGGGGCTTGATGTCGCAGAAAGACCGTGTTTTTATCGTGGTACAGGCAGATTGAAAGGCGCTTATATACGTGTGGGCGATGCTGATGAACCGATGAGTGAATATGAAATTTACAGCTATGATGCCTTCCGCAAGCGTATCCGAGACGATATTCGCGAAGCAACGGGTGCACGCAGAAGCTTTTTTGATGAAGAAAAGCTGGCTTACTTTTTGCAGGCAGTAAAAAAAGACCGCAAAAATTTGGCTAAGCATGTCAGTGATGAAGAAATTTTAGAGCTGATGGGTGTTACGGTAAACGGACAGCCGACGCTGGCAGGCGAGCTGTGTTTTTCTAAATATCCGCAGGGAGCTTTTCCACAGCTTTGCATTACGGCTGTTGCTTTGCCCGGCAATGTAATGGGCGAGCCGGGATTACAGGGAGAGCGCTTTATTGATAATGAGCGTATTACCGGCACAATAGATGAAATGCTAGACGAGGCGGTTGATTTTGTGAACCGCAACAGCCGCCACAGTACGATTATAGATGATAAGGGCAAGCGTGCGGACAGGGATGAATATCCGCTGAAGGCAGTGCGTGAGGCGATTCTTAATGCATTGGTACATCGCGATTACAGTATTCACTCGGAAAACGTGCCTGTGCGTTTGGAAATATATCGTAATCGTCTGGAGATTATTTCCAGCGGTGGCTTATATGGCAAGCTGACGATTGATTCATTAGGCAAAGTGCGTCCGGATACACGTAACAGTGCTTTGGCAAATATTTTGGAGCTGATGCAGGTTACGGAAAACCGTTACAGCGGCATTCCGACTATTTATCACGAGCTGCAGAAGGCGCAGCTGCCACCGCCGGCTTTTTGTATCCGCCATGGCGAATTTGTAGTTACCTTCAAGAGCAAAATTTCTCAGGTTTATGATGCACCTTATGCAACTGTCAGCAGTGTGCAGGAGGAGCAGGAGCAATACAATGGACAGCGGGCATATAGCATAGAAGAACGCTTGATAGAGTTTTGCACAGTGCCGCGCTCCAGACAGGAGATTATTGAATTCCTGGGCTTTTCGCGCTATTATTCCATGTCAAAAATTGTGCAGCCGTTGATTGATGACGGCAAAATTGCTTTGACGCTGCCGGACAAGCCTAAAAGCTCCAAGCAAAGATATGTGAGAAGATAAGATGTTTTTAAATTAGTTAAGCGACCGTCTGACTAAAATCAGAAGCAAAATCTGGTTTTAGTTGGTCGGTTTTTATTTTCTGTAATTTTTTCTCCAAACCGCTTGCGTGTATTCCTAGTAGACACTGTATAATTAGATACATATTTTATTGATAGTTCTTTTTAATAAACGGAGGAATATAAATGAAACGTACTGCTGTATATCCTTTTACTGCGATTGTAGGACAGGAGGAAATGAAGCTGTCCTTGATTTTAAATGTTATCAACCCGGCTTTAGGCGGTGTTTTGATTAAGGGTGAAAAGGGCACGGCAAAATCTACCGCTGTTCGCGCTCTCTCCGAGCTGCTGCCGCCGATGGCGGCTGTGCACGGCTGTCGCTTCCACTGTGACCCGCACAGCAGCCAGCTGTGCGATGACTGCACTGCCAAGCTGCAGGCAGAGGGCACATTGCCGGAGGAAACCATCAACATGCGCGTGGTTGAGTTGCCTGTAAGTGCTACAGAGGACCGCGTTGTCGGCACATTGGATATTGAGCATGCGATTAAGCATGGTGAGAAAAAGTTTGAACCCGGTATTTTGGCGCAGGCCAACCGTAACATTTTATATGTAGATGAAATCAATCTGCTGGATGACCACGTTGTAGACGTTCTGCTGGATGCCGCTGCTATGGGCGTAAACACCGTTGAGCGTGAAGGTGTTTCCTATTCCCACCCCGCACGATTTGTGCTGGTTGGCACTATGAACCCCGAAGAGGGTGACATCCGCCCGCAGCTTTTGGACCGCTTTGGTTTGAGCGTTGTTGTAACCGGCGAACATGACCCGCTGCAGCGCGTAGAAGTAATCAAACGCCGTCTGGCTTATGAAAACGATGCTGAGAGCTTTATTGCAGGCTATAAGGAAGCGCAGGAGGAGCTGGCGGAAAAAATTATTGCTGCCGGCAAGCTGCTGCCGGAGGTAACTATTGATGACAAGCTGCTGGAAACTGTGGCCAAGCTTTCTGTTGAGCTGGGCGTAGACGGTCACCGTGCGGATATTACTGTGATCAAGACAGCGCTGACCTTGGCTGCCTTCAACGGCCGCAAGCAGGCTAACCTTGATGACCTGAAGGAAGCAGCTAAGCTGGTGCTGCCACACCGTATGCGCCGCCGTCCGTTTGAAGAGAGCGAGCTGGATTGGAATAAGGTAGAAAGCTTTTTGGCTGCCGAAGCCTAAGGAGCGTTGACTATGCTTAAAGATAATCTCTATCCCTTTACTGCGGTCGTGGGGCAGGAGGAGGCTAAAAAGGCCTTGCTGATTGCTTTGGTCAACCGCAGAGCAGGCGGCCTGCTCATAGGCGGTGCCAAGGGTACGGCAAAATCCGTGCTGGCCCGCAGTGTGCAGAGTTTGATTGGTGCGCAAAGGATGCTGACGTTGCCGCTGAACGTAACAGAGGATATGCTTTTTGGCAGCATTGACCTGGAGGCTGCCGTAAGCCTGGGCGAAAAACGCTTTTCACCGGGAATTCTGGCACGTGCTACGAATAACATTCTTTATATTGATGAAGCTAATCTGCTGCGTCAGGAGCTGCTGACTGCGGCATTGGATGCTAACAGCGCAGGTATAAATAATGTAGAGCGTGACGGTATCAGCTGCAGCCATGAGGTGCGCACGACCGTTATTGCTACGATGAATCCGGAGGAGGGCACTCTGCCCGGACATATTCTGGACCGTTTCGGTATGTACGCAGATATGCAGGCACTGCAGGATATCGGTCAGCGCGTGGAGGTTATCCAACGTGCCTTAGCATATAGTAACAATACCCTTGCGTTTTGTGAGCAGTATGCGGAAGAAACCGCTGCCCTGGCAGCGAAGGTGCAGGCAGCGCGTGAGCTGCTGCCGCAGGTTGAGGTGAGCGATGCGATGCTGATGCTTGCTGCTCAGCTGTGCTCGCAGGCTTTTTGTGCCGGCCATCGTGCGGAAATTTATCTGCTCGAGGCTGCGCGCGCTATCGCCGCCCTGGCGGGGCGCCCTTACGTGCTGCCGAAGGACGTGGAGGAGGCAGCGCAGTTCGTGCTGCCGCACCGTATGCGCAAGCCGCCAGAGCAACAGCCCGAGGAGCAGGAGCAACAGGACGATAACCAAAACGAAGAAGAAAACGAGCAGGATAACGAAGATAATCCTGACGATGAAAATAATGACGAGGACAACGAAGATAACCAGCTGCCGCCGCCACCGCCCTTGGATAACGGCGATGATGACGAAGATGACGAAGATGACGATGCTTCCGACGATGAGGACGAGGACGACGAAAGCGACGAGGACGAGCAGCAGCAGGAGCGTAATGATAACAACTTGGCACCGGAGGAGCAGCTTGCCGATATTGACAAAAGCTTCCGCCTGCCGAAGATGCTGCTGGATTTGGGCAAGGACCGCAATGTGCGCCGTGGTAGCGGCAAACGCAGCGTGACCAAGACTGACCTGAAGCAGGGACGTTACGTGCGCGCCGAACAGCCTAAAAGCAAGGTTACGGACCTGGCCTTTGACGCAACCATCCGCGCGGCAGCGCCTTATCAGCGCCTGCGTGAGGATAACGGCTGTGCGCTGAACATCAAGGAAGAGGATTTACGCCAGAAGGTGCGCGAAAAACGCATCGGCAACACCTTCCTGTTTGCGGTGGATGCCAGCGGTTCCATGGGTGCACGTGAGCGTATGCGCGCCGTTAAGGGTGCCATTTTCTACATGCTGCAGGAGGCGTACCAAAAGCGTGACCGCGTAGGCATGATTGCTTTTCGTCGCGATAAGGCAGATATGCTGCTGCCGATTACACGTAGCGTGGACCTGGCGCAGAAGCGTCTGGCAGAAATGCCGACCGGTGGCAAAACGCCGCTGGCTGACGGACTGGCGCTGTCACTGCAGACGTTGGCAATGATGAACAAGCGTGACAGTGAGCTGGAGCCGCTTCTGATCGTTGTTACCGACGGACGCGCGAATGCCGTGCACGAGGGCGAAAAGGATCCTGTAGCAGCAGCAATCAGCATTGCTGAAAAAATCGCTAAGGCTAAAATTACTTCAGTAGTGATTGATACGGAAAGCGGTTTTATCAAGCTGGGCCTGGCAAAGAAGGTTGCCGCCGCCATGCAGGCCAATTATTATACGCTGCAGAAGCTGTCTAAGGAAAATATAATTCATATTGTAAGAAATTTGAATTAAAGATAAGAGTATAGTATACTAATAGGTATATTGAAATATAAAGGAGTGAAGTTTTCATGAAAAAGCTGATTGTTTTATTGATGACTTTATTTTGCTGTGCAACCGCTTTTGCTGCGGATGCAGACAAGAAGCCTGCAACTCAGGAGGGTATGAACTGGGAAATCAGCATGATGCCTAAACCGAGCGAAGAAGAACAGGAGCAGGCACGTTGGTCTATTGTTGTAGAAAATAACGTAGGTATTTATGCTTACGATATGGATTCTATGACCTTCAGCAAGGTTACTAACGGCCTGCCCGATAAAAATATTATTTCCGTGCTGACGAAAACCGTTTTTACCGATAAGGATATGCTGAAAAAGCTCAATGAAAAATACAAGGCTTCTCTGACTAAAAAAGAGAAGGTGC
>OGLN01001064.1_pt1 | contig 20855 bp, 20 predicted proteins | sample 1572641 | NCBI WGS metagenome assembly OGLN01 (sample SAMEA2581903, study PRJEB24529) | metagenome | biome: Human gut stool | place: China | collected 2011
TTTATGGGCGCTGCCCAAACCCGCAATTTTTGAAAAAATTGAGTAAACTTTTTTGCTTTTGGGAGGATAATTTAGCGTTAGCTAAAATTCAATGCCCGACCGATACTCCGCTAAACCATAATTTAGCAAATAGCTTAGACTAAATCGGAACGAAAATTTTAAAATGATTTAATATTACTTCCTATTAAACTTTTTTACCTTTTCCGAAAGGCTTTGTAAATCCTCTTTTGAAAGTTCAGGCAGATGTTCGAGGTCGTCAAGAAATTTTGCTATACTTTCCTTTTCCTTTAGCTTTGTACTCTCAATATAATAGCTTGTAATAATTCCCGGTACTACCGCTATTATCAGTATGGAACATATCGACAGGAAAATCGACATTGCCCTGCCGAGTATCGTAACGGCGGTTATGTCGCCAAAACCTATGGTCGTGGCTACGCTGAAACAGTACCATACACTGTCAATCGGAGTTTTTATGTTCGGCTCAACTATCCATACACCAATGCTTACACCTGCAAATATTATTATGTATGTTGTCAAAAACTTAAGTGCTCCTGTCCGTTTAAGTATAATTTTTATCAGCCGAGTTTTTTTCATATCTTCACCGCCTGTCTTTTATAACAAAATTATATCAATTCTGCGTATAACAGTCAATATTTTTAGCAAAATTAAACAGTCAAATTTTTTGTCAGAGCTTTTGCATCGATTTTCACAAAACAGGTGAAAAATTATTATGAAAAGAAAACACCGTCAGCGCAAAGAGCTGACGGTGTTAAAAAGCCTATTTTCTTGTTTGTTTTCATAATTGAAAGGTTTTCGCTATTGTGTTTAAGCTACCAAACAGCAAGCCGGTTGGCTATCGGAGTTTGCGTTAGCCCTTAATAAACAACTGTTCCCAATAATATCTGTACGGAGCATTTTGGTCAACATAACACGAAACACCGATTTTGTTATATTTGCTGTTCATTATGTTTGCTCTGTGCGACGGAGAATTCATCCATTCTTTTACTACAGCTTCGGGTGTGTTCTGTCCTGCGGCAATGTTTTCGGCTGCCGAAGTGTACGAAACATTATTCTGCTTTAAAACCATAGACCAGCTTGTGCCATCAGGGCGCTGGTGTGAAAACAGAGTTGCTGTTTCTTTTGAACGAATGTTTGAAAGGTTTGTAAGAGTTGTGTCTTTTGTGAGAGGAGAAAGTCCCTCTTTTGCCCGTGCCGCATTTACAAGTTCAATTACCTTATCAGCAAATTCTTTATTATAGCTTGCAGATCCGCTCGGCTGTGTGGTCGGCTGCGGTTGTGAAGTCGGTTGTACGGTGGTCGGCTGTGTTGCAGGCTGTGTCGGAGTTTCTCCTCCCGAAATGAGCATTTGAGCCGAGGTTACATCCTGAACATCAATTTTGCCGTCATTGTTATAGTCGGCAATTTTTTTCTGATTGTCTGTCAGTTCTCCGTCACCTGCTATTTTTATCTGCAAGTATGTAACATCCTGCACATCAAATCTGCCGTCATCGTTTAAGTCGTATTTTTGCGTATCAAGTGCTGATGCCGAAACAATTGCAGTTGCCGCTACTGCTGTGACGGTAAGTGTTACGGCGATAATTTGTTTTAAATTTTTCATATGAACTCCTGCGATTTTAACTCTGATAGATATTTAAAAGAATGTTTTTGATGTCCCAAAGTTTTTTCGAGAGGTCAACATAGTAGTTGTGCGGGTTCTCAAATCGCTTTACCTCGTCCCAAAGAAGTCCGATTTGGTCTTTGCAGTATTTTGCAATATCTTCAATCTTTGGCGATTCATACACGCACTCGCCGTCCTTAAATATCGGTACAAGTAATTCTTTTGCGGTAAAGTCTGTAAGAGTTTTTGCTTTCCATGTTGCATTCTGGTCGAAAATGGTGTGTGGTTTTGAGAAATCCATTACTTCGTCATACACGCAAAGTTCGTCGGCAAGAGCCTTGCCGCTCTCGTTGTCATAATAACGGTAAAGTTTTTTGAAATGAGGATTTGTGATTTTTGTTGTGTTCTCGCTGACTTTGATTTTCGGGATAATTTCGCCGCTTGTGGGTTCTTCAACGGCAACAAGTTTATATACACCGCCGAATACAGGCGAACTTGACGAAGTTATAAGTCTTTCGCCAACTCCGAAAACATCGACCTGTGCACCCTGCATCATAAGGTCACGGATAAGGTACTCGTCGAGTGAGTTTGACGCAACAATTTTGCAGTTTTCAAGTCCTGCCTCGTCAAGCATTTTTCTTGCTTTTTTAGAAAGGTAAGAAATATCGCCCGAATCAAGACGAATTGCAAATTTGTTAATGCCCTTTGGAACAAGCACTTCTTTAAATACTCTTATTGCGTTCGGAACGCCGCTTTTAAGCGTGTTGTAAGTATCGACAAGAAGCGTCGGGTTCTCGGGGTAAAGCTCGCAGTAGGTGCGGAATGCTGTATATTCGTTGTCGAACATCTGAATCCAGGAATGAGCCATTGTGCCGCCTGCGGGTACGCCGTAAAGTGCGTCTGTAAGTGTGCAGGCTGTACCGGCACAGCCGCCTATGTATGCGGCTCTTGCACCGTCAACGGCACCTGTTGCGCCCTGTGCACGGCGAGAACCAAACTCAAGAACCGTTCTGCCCTGTGCGGCACGAACAATTCTGTTTGCCTTTGTTGCAATGAGAGTCTGATGATTGATTGTAAGAAGTAAAAATGTTTCGATAAGCTGTGCCTCTATGGCAGGAGCTTTTACCGTAATAATCGGTTCGTTAGGGAAGATAGGAGTTCCCTCGGGAATAGCGTAAATATCACCTGTGAATTTGAAATTTGAAAGATATTTTAAAAATTCTTCGTCAAAAATTCCTTTTTCTCTAAGATACTCAATATCGGTTTCGGAGAAGTGAAGGTTTTTGATGTAGTCAATTACCTGCTCAAGACCTGCCGCAATGGCAAAACCGCCGTTGTCGGGCACTTTGCGGAAGAAAAGGTCGAAGTAAACATTCTTTTTGTAAAAGCCGTTTTTAAAATAGCCGTTTGACATTGTAAGCTCGTAAAAATCGCAGAGCATGGAATAGTTAGTTTCTGTCATTATAAATCACCTTAATAAAATTTGATTTGCATTATGTTTCGAACCTATCAGCTTTCGGTTTGTTCAAGATTTTTTACACCCTTGCTAAGGCAAAGCCTTTGTGCAAAAACCGCAAGCACATACATAACAATAACAAGTCCAAGGTTAATTATAACAGGTTCAACGCCAAAAATCCATAGCAATACAAGAGAAATTGCACAAATAGCGGCGGTAATTGCTATAATTATGGCTGCATTGATTACGGTATTGTAGTTACCTCGCAAAGCGTTGATTTCATCGTCCCATACAAGTTTAGGGTTTATTGTGTCCAAGAATATACCGAGGTAGGTTACAAAAACAACGCAGATAAGGCTTAAAAGAATATGTATAAGCGGAATTACGATGAATACAAACGGGTTAAAGCTGTCTGCGAGAATTGCGCAGTAAATATTAAATGCAATTACATAGAGCACCATAACAGAGCCGCTGATGATTATACTTGTAAGTGCTTTTGCATTCAGTTGAACTCTTAATGTAACGGGAATATAGCGCATAAATTGGAAGTGCTTGCCCTCTCTTGAAATTGCGGAAGAAGCGATACTGTTAATTGCCGTGACAAGGGCGGAAATTACAACAGCCGCTACGGTAATTACAGTGATACTTTTTTGATCTCCCGCAAGGTACGGTGTAAGTGTGCCCGACAAAAAGTTTGTACTGCCCTGCAAAATCATAATAACAGCCATAAAAACAGGCCACAAAAGGTTAATGGCTATGCAGTCCATAAAGAAAGGCGGAGTTCTGAAAAGGATAAGAAATTCTTTTTTCAAATAACTTGCAAAAACTCCTTTTTGGGTTGATTTTTCAACAGCCTGACTTGCAATGCTTTTACTGCGTTTGGATTTTGTGGTATTGATGTCCGACACACCTTTGATATACATTTTTGACGCAAGGAAAAGGAAGACTGCAACAAAAATTACATTTGCAAGCAAGTATAAAAGCAGTTGATATACGGATTCGCTTGAGATAGAATCCATCATAAGCGGAATGTGCGGAAAAATAAAGTTCATAACATTTAAAAATCCGTTGTCTGCGCTTGCAAGCGAAGTAACGATTGCATCGGGATTAAATCCGCTGATGCTTACGAGAGCAACCAATGCGCCGACTATAAGCACGGCAGTGCCGATACCTGTAATTTTATTGAGGAAATCACGATTTTTTACCGAGTGGGTAAAGTACATAAATATAACGGCAATAATTCCGCAGTAAGCAAGAGGAATAATGGGAACGGTAAGTATGCCGATTATTGAAGTTATAACACCTGTAAGCGAAAATCCCTTTGCCGACATAAAGCCTACGCAAGCGCCGAGAATAAGGATAAATTCCATTATGTTTTCCGAAAGCAGGGAATAAGCAAACTTTGCACTTACGATTTCTCTCGGCTTTAACGGAAGAGGAATGAGATTTTCAATATCGTTTGAAAAATAAAATATATTGATAATTACATTAATTCCGAATACTACGGAAAGGATAGAAATAATATGTAAAATTACTTCCGCACCCTGTGTTGCTCCGCCGTATGTCATTACGCCGAGTGTTAGGGCATAGGTGATTATTCCGACAAGCGCACCTGCCGGTATCATAATAAGAAGCACAACCGCCGTACCCATAATTGTATAAAAATGTTTGGAACGCTTCTTTTCTGCGGAGGTTAGCTCGGTTGTTTTTATAAAGGTTTTTAATAAATTAAAAAAATTACTCATTTTCAGTCAGCTCCAAAAAGATTTGTTCAAGTGATTTGCCTGTGTTCTGACTACAAAGATTATCGAGAGTGCCGTCATAAAGCGATTTGCCCTTTTTTATTATGATAACCTTGTCGCAGAGTTTTTCGGCAACTTCCAGTATGTGGGTGGAGAAAAATACGCAGTTACCCGCATCTGCGTGTTCACGCATCATAGCTTTCAGTTCAAAAGCACTCTTAGGGTCAAGACCGATGAGCGGTTCGTCAAGAATCCATACATCGGGATTGTGCACAAGTGCGGCGGCAACCATAATTTTCTGACGCATACCGTGCGAGTAGCTTAGCATAGGTGCGTTTAAGCTGTCGGTAAGTCCGAATCTGTCGCAAACTTCGGTGAATCTCTTTTTGCGCACATCTGACGGAACTTTGTAGATGTCACCGATGAAATTGAGAAACTCAATTCCTTTGAGCCTTAAGAACATATCGGGACTGTCGGCAATGTAACCGATACTTTTCTTTGCCTCAAGCGGTTCTTTTTTTATGTCGTGACCGTTGATGCTTATTTCACCGCTGTCACTTGAGAGAATACCTGTAAGCATTTTGATTGTGGTGGTTTTGCCCGAACCGTTCGGTCCGATAAATCCTACAATTTCGCCTTTATTTACAGTAAAAGACAGATCGTCTACTGCTTTTAAAGTGTTGTTAAATACCTTTGTAACATTATTGAATTTTATCATAATATCAGTCCTTTGTATGAATGTATTTATATAAATATTATAAAATCAGATATAGTCGCTGTCAATTATTTTTACATTGTTTTTCAAATTTGTTTTGATGCGACATATTTTGAAAAGCTTTTTGTATATGCAAAGTTTGACAACAACAATAACCCCTCCGACAACGCATATTAACAGCGTTGCCGAAGGGGTTATGCTTTTAAGCCTGTAATTGATTTAAAATTTTATTTCTTATTCTTTTTTAGTTTACCGATTACATAAATCAGTACAAAGCCGAGCAGGAAAGCACCTACTACGCATTTGAATACAATACCGAGCACGCCGTCAAACATTGCTATGCCCGAAAAGCTGTTCATTGCATACCATACTGTCATAAAGCTGAAAAAACCCCCGATGATGTAGCACAAAGAACCGAGCTTTTTTGCCGATACGAACATATACAGAGCGATTATTGCCCATAATATAAAGTAAAAGGATTTTATGGTTTCCATTTGTTGATCTCCTATAAATCTAATGTATTAATGATTTAAAGTTTAAGGTCGGGAATATACTGCTTTATAATTGAAATTAATCCGACCTTTGGAGTATCTTCGTCGGGTAACTGCGGAAAGTCATATGCCGCATAGTCATTGCCCTCGATAATCGCAGGTCCGTTCTCCGAAATGCATACATCCCAACCGCAATACTTAAATTCGGGTTCTTCCAGTGCCGCATTTTTAACAAGCTCCTTGACCTCTTCGCAGTAAGGAATTTTAAAACCTTTAAATTTTATTCCCGAATACGGGTGTTCGTATGCAATTTCCATATCGGAAGTATGTCCCGGCCCTGTTACCGTACCTGTATCGAGGTCAAAGTGACAGGCAAAACCGCCGTTTTCAAGATTATCTACAAATTTACCGTTATTTCCTGTTTTAAACACCGCATACAAAATATTCGGCTTGCCGTCTACCACAAGTGTGGCAATTCTTAAGCAGTTAATTGAGTGAGGATAAATTTTTGAAACATCGGGGTGTTGTTTTATTGCCTCTTCAAGTACACCGAATTCGTTTTCTTTGTCAAAAACATAATTATAAAATTCTTCGTCACTCTTAAAGTCCGCTTTAACAAGTCTTTCAATGCCTTTGCCGCATTCGCCGAAAGCAGGCTTTGCAATGAAAACATCCCAAGGCTTAATAAATTCGCTGAATTGCTCCAAAGTAATCTTTTCCTCAATTACAAGTACCCGTCTGCCCAGATATTTTGCAAATCTGGTATCAAATAATCTTTTATCGTTAAATATTTCGGCACTTGTAAGATCGTTCTGCATTAACATAAAACGCTTGTTTTTAAAGCGTGTCATATACGTTTTGCGTTGGTCTGCAGTCATATTGTAGTATTCAAACAGAACATAGTCATTATATCCCGCTCTGTATTTAAAAAAGCAACCTACCATATCAAAGAAAATGCCGGCTTTGTTTTTGCCGGATTTTGTGTGAACGGTATTTATTGCGCCGGAAAGTTTGCTGAATGTTGCGCCGGAGCAAACTCTGAAAAAGTAACCGATTCTCATAATAACCTCTTTTGTATCTTAGTTGTATCAAAATTACGGCTAATTTAAGCCATTTTGTGTAGTTAAGGGTGTATTTGTCAATATAACTTCCATTATAGTATATTTTGCGCTGAAATGTCAATAATGGTGACGGATTTGTGAAAAGTTTTTGAAAAGTAAAATTTTTCTGATAAAACTCTTGACTTTTGCTGACTTTAAGATTATAGTATAAGCATAAGAGTTAGCACTCACATACAGAGAGTGCTAAAACAACAAAAAACGCAGGCAGAGAGGTGATACCTATGGAGCTTGCGGAAAGAAAGCAAAAAATTCTTTCGGCTGTTGTTGAAAACTTTATAAAGACAGGTGAGCCTGTAGGTTCAAAAACTCTGATAGACGAAACGGATTTAAAAGTTTCATCGGCTACGGTAAGAAATGATATGGCAGACCTCACACAAAAGGGTTATCTTGTTCAGCCGCATACATCGGCAGGCAGAATACCTACTCAGCAGGGCTACAGATACTATGTTGACAATCTTATGAAGATTGTGGCGGTGTCACAGCGGGGCAGAGAACTTGTGGAGGATAAACTTTACAGAAATGCCGAATCACCCGAAAATATTTTAAAATCGGCGGCAGATCTTCTTTCGGAGCTGACAGGACTTACCGCAGTTGCCACAACACCGAATTCCGCAGAAAGCAGGATTCACAAAATCAGCTTTGTGCAGACGGGTTCGCACACGGCAATGACTGTTGTAATTGCCTCAAACGGCATTATAAAAAATCAGCTTTTCAGATGCGAATTTATAATCACTCCCGAAATCCTTGAAGTGTTTGACAAAGCGCTTAACGAATTGTTTGACGGAGTAAGGCTTTCTTCGATAAATCGTCCGTTTATACAGACGGCAGCGGCAAGATTTGGCGAGTTATCGCTCTTTATGCCAAGTGTGCTTACGGCGATAAAAGATGCGGCAGATAAGGCAAACGAAGTCGGAATCTTTTTGAGCGGTCAGACAAAGCCGTTGTTTATGCAGAATGTAAATTTTCTTGCGGCAAGAAATGTAATTGAACTTCTTTCAAGAAAAGGAGATCTTGCAGGTGTTCTTACAAGCCTGCCGATAGGTACTTCGGTAAGTATAGGTACAGAAAACAGCCGTATAGAACTTGCGTACAGCTCGGTAATTTCTTCAAGCTACAGCGTAAAAGATACACCGTCCGGTACGCTTGCCGTAATAGCTCCGATACGAACGGATTACGGCAGAGTGATTTCGATTATAGAATGTATAAGCGAATGTGTAAGTAAAATAATAAGCGAGCTTATAGAGCATTAATATAGAAAGGAAAGGTAATATGTCAAAGAAAAAAGAAGTGACAAAAGACGAAGCTGTTGTAAACGAGAATACATCCGAACAGACAGCTGAAGCGGTTACGGAAGAGATTGATGAAACCGCCAAAAAAATAGCTGAACTTGAGGAGGAGCTCAACTCACAGAAAGACAAATATCTTCGCCTTTGTGCCGAGTATGACAACTACCGCAAGCGTACAGCAAACGAAAAGCTTTCTATTTATGATGACGCAACAGCAAAGGCGGTTACAGAGCTTTTGCCTGTAGCAGACAGTATTCAGATGGCTATTACAAATTTAAAGGACGCCGATCCCGATATTTTAAAGGGCATTGAGCTTATTTCAAATCAGCTTGCAAAGTCGCTTGAAAAGCTCAAGGTTGAGCCTTTCGGTGCGCAGGGTGAGGAGTTTAATCCGGAAATTCACAACGCAATTTCAAAGATTGACGATGAGAATTTTGAAAAGAATTGCATTTCACAGGTGTTCCAGACAGGTTACAAAATCGGCGATAAAATTATTCGTCATGCAATGGTTCAGGTTGCAAATTGCGACTAAGACCTTTATATAAATAAATCAGTATAAAAGTAAAACAAATATATTCAGGAGGAATTCATTATGGCAAAGACAATAGGTATAGATTTAGGTACAACAAACTCATGTGTAGCAGTTATCGAAGGCGGCGAGCCTGTAGTTATTCCTAACGCCGAGGGCGCAAGAACAACTCCTTCCGTTGTTGCTTTCTCAAAAGACGGCGAGCGTATGGTAGGTCAGGTTGCAAAGCGCCAGGCTATCACAAACCCTGACAAGACAGTTTCTTCTATTAAGAGAGAAATGGGTACATCATATAAAGTATCAATTGATGGCAAGCAGTACACACCGCAGGAAATTTCAGCTATGATTCTTTCAAAGTTAAAGGCAGACGCTGAAGCATACCTCGGCGAAAAGGTAACACAGGCAGTTATTACAGTTCCTGCTTACTTTACAGACGCACAGCGTCAGGCTACTAAGGATGCAGGTAAGATTGCAGGTCTTGATGTAAAGAGAATTATCAACGAGCCTACAGCAGCTGCTCTTTCATACGGTATAGATAAAGAAAAAGACCAGAAGGTTATGGTATATGACCTCGGCGGCGGTACATTCGATGTATCTATCATTGAGATGGGCGACGGTGTTCAGGAAGTTCTTGCAACAGCAGGTAACAACCGCCTTGGTGGTGATGACTTCGATAAGAGAATTATCGACTGGATGGTAACATCATTCAAAAACGAAACAGGTATTGACCTTTCATCAGATAAGGTTGCTATGCAGCGTTTCAAAGAGGCTGCAGAGAAAGCTAAGATAGAGCTTTCGGGCGTTACAACATCTTCAATCAACCTCCCGTTCATTACAGCAGACCAGACAGGTCCTAAGCACCTTGACTTAACACTTACAAGAGCTAAGTTTGACGAACTTACAGCAGACCTTGTAGAGGCTACAATGGGTCCGGTTCGTTCGGCTCTCTCTGATTCAGGTTTACAGATCAGTCAGATTGACAAGGTTCTTATGGTCGGCGGTTCTTCAAGAATTCCTGCTGTACAGGAAGCTGTTAAAAAGCTTATCGGCAAAGAGCCGTTCAAGGGCATTAACCCTGATGAGTGCGTAGCTGTAGGTGCTGCTATTCAGGGCGGCGTTCTCGGCGGCGAGGTAGAGGGACTTCTTCTCCTCGATGTTACACCTCTTTCACTCGGTGTTGAAACAATGGGCGGCGTAATGACAAAGATTATTGAGAGAAATACAACAATTCCTACAAAGAAGAGCCAGATTTTCTCAACTGCCGCTGATAACCAGACACAGGTTGAAATCAATGTTTTACAGGGTGAGCGTGAATTTGCAAGAGATAACAAGCAGCTCGGTTTGTTTGCTCTCACAGGCATTGCTCCCGCTATGCGTGGTATCCCGCAGATTGAAGTAACATTTGATATTGATGCAAACGGTATTGTTAATGTATCTGCAAAAGACCTCGGTACAGGCAAGGAGCAGAAGATTCAGATTCAGAACTCAACCTCAATGAGCAAGGAAGATATCGACAAGGCTGTTAAGGAAGCAGAGCAGTACGCCGCAGAAGATAAGAAACACCGTGAAGAGGTTGACGCTAAGAACGAAGCAGAGAACCTTGTATATCAGGCTGAAAAGCTCGTAAACGAGAGCGGCGACAAGATTTCAGAGGACGAAAAGAATACAATCAATACAAAGTGTGCTGCAGTTAAGGACGCTATCGCTAAGAACGACAAGTCTATGATTGACACTGCTAAGGAGGATTTACAGAAAGCTGTTTACGAAGTTTCTGCAAAACTTTATCAGCAGGCAAATCCGCAGGGTGCACAGGGTGCGGCTCCGCAGGGTGACCCACAGCAGGGCACACAGGGCGGCTCAAACGGTGACCCTAACGTATATGATGCCGATTTTAAGGATGTTGACGGCAACTGATTAAAAACGGCAGCCTATAAATAGATTTACACAATGATTGACTTCATTTGTTTTTCCTGTTAAAATTTGTTAAAGGGGCTGTTTTTTGCAACGGCTCCTTTAGCACTGTATGGATTTTTGACAGCGTATATAGATAACCTTTATACAGCTGATAACAAGTTATTAAAAGGTGAGAATGATGGCAGATAAAAGAGATTATTACGAGGTGCTTGGCGTTTCTAAGGGAGCAAGCGAAGATGAAATTAAAAAGGCTTACCGACAGAGCGCTAAAAAGTACCACCCTGACCTCCATCCGGGAGATAAGGAATGTGAAGAAAAATTCAAAGAAGTCAACGAGGCTTACGAGGTACTTTCAGATAAAGATAAAAAAGCACGCTATGACCAGTACGGTCACGCAGGCGTAGACCCTAACTTCGGTGCGGGCGGCGCAGGCGGTTACGGTGCATACGGTCAGGGCATTGATATAGATGATATTTTTTCAAGCTTTTTCGGCGGATTCGGAGGCAGACGCTCCAATAATCCTAATGCTCCGAGCCGAGGCAGCGATGTTGAGGCAAGCATTTATATTTCATTTGAAGAGGCTGCAAAGGGCTGTAAAAAGACCGTAAGCTACGATTGCGTTTCTTCTTGTGACGAATGTCACGGTACGGGCGCAAAACCCGGTACTCAGCCTAAGACCTGCTCTGTGTGCGGAGGCTCGGGCAGAGTTACAATCAGCCAGCGTTCACCTTTCGGAGTTGTTCAGACACAGCGTGCCTGTGACGCTTGTCACGGTAAAGGCAAGATTATTGACAGTCCTTGCCCTAAGTGCGGCGGTTCGGGCAGAAAGCGCAGGACTAAAACTGTTGATATTACAGTTCCGGCAGGCATTAAAGACCAGCAGATTCTTAATGTCGGCGGCAGAGGCAACGCAGGTTACAACGGCGGCCCTTCGGGTGACCTTCATGTATATGTAAATGTTCAGCCGCATCCTGTATTTGAACGCAGAGGCGACGATGTATGGTGCAATCTTCCTCTTACATTTGCACAGGCTGCTCTCGGTGCAGAGGTGGTTGTTCCTACTCTTGACGGCAAGGTTTCGTATCAGGTTCACGAGGGTACACAGCCGGGCGATGTATTTAAGCTTAAGGGCAAAGGCATTCAGCGCCTTAACGGCAGAGGAAAAGGCGACCAGTATGTGCGTGTAACCATTGAAGTTCCGAAGAATCTTAACGCTAAGCAGAAGAATCTTATAAAAGAATTTGAGAATGTTACAAACGAAAAGAACTACGCACAGCGCAACAGCTTTTTTGAGAAAATAAAGAGAATGTTCAACGAATAATTCTGATAATAGTATATAAAGGGGCTTAACAAATGGAGTCTTGGACAGAAATAAAAATTGCGGTAAACGCAAAGGATATAGACAGGGCAGGCGACATTGCGAATGTTGTAGTGCCTTACGGAATTTATATTGAGGACTACACTGCTCTTGAGCAGGAAGTGCAGGAGATTGCACACATTGACCTTATAGATGAGGATTTGCTCAAGAAAGACAGGAGCGTTGCCTATGTTCATATTTACCTTGAGCCTGATGTTTCTCCGAACGAGGCTGTAGCCTTTTTGTCCGAAAGGTATAATGCAGAGGGCATTGAGCATAAAATTGAATTGCTCGACTGTGCCGAAGAAGATTGGAGAAACAATTGGAAAAAGTATTTTAATCCGATTGCCGTTGGAGAAAAGCTCCTTATTCGCCCGAGTTGGAGAGATGATTACGATCCGCAGGGCAGAATAGTTTTGAATATTGACCCGGGTCTTGCGTTTGGCACAGGCAGTCACGAAACCACAAGACTTTGCCTTGAAATGTGCGAAAAGTATATGAAAAAAGGCGACAAAGTGCTTGATGTGGGTTGTGGCAGCGGTGTGCTCGGTATTGCGTCTTTGCTTATGGGTGCAGAAAGTGCTGTAGGAGTTGACATTGACGATGTTGCGGTAAGAACCGCAAAAGAAAATGCCGAAATTAACAATGTGGCTGACCGCTTTACTGCAATCTGCGGCAGCTTTACAGATAAAGTAACAGGTAAGTATGACATTGTACTTGCAAATATTGTAGCAGACGCAATTATGTTCCTTTCAAAAGGTGTAAAAGACTTTATGAAAGACGATGCGGTTTATATTATGAGCGGTATTATTGATACCCGTGCCGAAGAGGTAAAGAAATCAATCGGCAAGGATTTTGACATTATAGAAGAACACCTTGAAAAAGGTTGGGTGTGCCTTGCCGCAAAAGCAAAAAAATAAGGTAATAAATGTGCTGTATAGTGCGATATTTACTGAACATTTGTCATAAAACTGTCACAATAGTGTGATAAAATCTAAATAATTTTGATGCTCGGAGGCACGATTATGAAAAAACCAAATAAAAAGAATACAGTAAATCTGTTTTTCTCTGCATTCCTTATTCTTGCGTTTGTAGTATGCGCACACTTTTTCTCTAATTTTGCACTTGGACAGAATCAGGTGCTTTCAAATGTAATTCAGTTGTTTGTTTACACAGTGTTCGGTCTGCTTTTGTTCTACGCAACAAGAGTCGGCGACGGAAAGCCTGTAAAGCGTTTTTCACCGATTACATTAATAATTATGGTATTGCCTGCGCTTTACATAATGATTGCAAGCATAGCAAGCGGTATGCCGCTCCACAGCGCATTTGTTATAAATGACAGTTCAATCAGCATTGTAACAACACTTGCAGCCGTTGTATTCGGTTACGGTATTCCGTACACATTCTTAAGCGGTTTTGAAATTGCCGAGGAAGAGAACGAAAGCGAGAAAAAATTCGTTGAGGGCGGTATAGAAGCTGACATTCAGGATGTTGAAAATGAAGAAGAATCAGAGGAAACTTCCGAAAATGCCGAAGAAACCGAAACAAGCGAAGAAAACACAGAAGAATAATTTGTTTTACTTATTAATTTGACAGCGACTTGACAAAATCGAGCCGCTGTTTTATTATTTAAGCGGTGCCTTATACGGTTATTTAAGAATTAAAGGCTTTTTATCATAAGTTTGGGTAATTTACGGTTTAGCGGAATACATCAGCCAAGTAATTATAAAAGTTTGGTCAACCTTTAAAAAGGCTTGACCTAAATTTTTAAATTATTACACTAAACCGTGAGCCAAACAATAATTTATTATTGTTATCCCAACATTTAGAACCGAATTAAAGAGGGTGAATTTATGGACGAAAAGGATAAGTTTGACGGAACAGAAAAAATTGAAGAGGAAGAAGAAAAAGTATATATTGCCCGTCACGCAAAAAAAGATGAAGAGGACAGATTTGCGGATATTGAAAATTTTGATGTTGATAATACCGAAACTGTTGAAAATAAAGAAGTTGTAAAAAATTCAAACGATGTACCGAATAATGAGCCTGCCATAGACAGCGCAGAGAATTTTGATGTTCACAGCGATAATTACGGCGATGATTTTGACTGTCAATCGATAGCAAGCAAAAATCATATACCGTCGGATAATCCGAAAAAAAGCAACAGAGATTACGGTGACGGTTTTGACGCTCAAACGGGTGAGGACAGACACGAATTTAAGCGCAGACAACCGAATAATGACGACTATTATGAGAATAATGCAGATACGGACGATTATTCGGGAAAGCCGAAAAAGAAGAAAAAAGCGAAAAAACAAAAGCAGAAAAACAGTAAGGCGGCTATGGTATGCGTAGTGGTAGCCGTTGCGGTTATAGTAGTATGCGTGCTTGCTTTTGTGCTTTCAAAATGTTCGTTTGACAATAAAAAACCGACGGTGACAGCTGCACCTACCACGAAAGCGACTGTTGCCACAACTCAAGAGCCGACAACCGAGCATAACGAGCCTGAAACCGAAACGGAGTATGTTCCAGATTACACGGAGAATGTGGAGGAAACCACAGAACAGCCTTCCACAGAGGAGTACACCGAGCCGGAAACAGAGCCTTACACAGAAGAATATACCGAACCCGAAACTTACGAACCTGCCCCGGATACAGAACCTGCAACGGAGTATGTTCCCGACGAAACAACACAAATTGTATAAAATGGAGATGTAAAAAATATGGGATGTAGTCATGATTGTTCATCTTGCAGCTCTGACTGCAAGTCAAAAAATTCGGAAAGTTTGCGTGAAAGCCTTAATCAATACAGCAGTGTAAAGAAAGTAATTGCCGTAGTATCGGGCAAGGGCGGAGTAGGCAAAAGCCTTGTTACTTCAACTCTTGCGGTAACTTTCAATCGTCTTGGTAAAAAAACGGCTATTCTTGACGCAGATATTACAGGCCCGTCAATTCCAAAGGCTTTTGGCATTAACGAAAGAGCAAAGGGCAACGAATACGGAATTATTCCTGTTACAACCGAAACGGGAATTGATATTATGTCAGTAAACCTTTTGCTTGAAAATCCGACCGACCCTGTTGTATGGCGTTCACCTGTCATTACAGGCACGGTAAAGCAGTTTTGGAAAGATGTTATCTGGGAAAACGAGGACTATATGTTTGTTGATATGCCTCCGGGAACAGGAGATGTTCCGCTTACCGTATTCCAGAGTTTGCCGATTGACGGAATCATTGTAGTTGCATCTCCACAGGAGCTTGTTTCCATGATTGTCGAAAAGGCGGTAAAAATGGCAAATATGATGAATGTGCCGATTCTCGGTCTTGTTGAGAATATGAGTTATTTTGTATGTCCCGATTGCGGCAAAAAGCATAATATTTTCGGTGAAAGCCATATTGATGAAATTGCCGAGCGTTACAATACAAAGGTACTTGCAAAGCTTCCTATTGACAGCGACCTTGCCAAGTGTGTCGACGATGGCAGAGTAGAACTCTTTGAGGGCAACTACCTTGATGATGCCGCACAGGAAATCGAAAAAGCACTTGCGTGAATAATAAATTATGACTTTGCGCAAATTTAAGATAAAATCTTATAATCGCTTTACGAAATGTTTTTCTGAAACATAATTTTAAAGCTAAGGCTCTTCTGAACGGAGAGCCTTTTGTTATGCACTTTAGCTAAATAAATTGTAATTTTATGCTTTATTATATCCAAAAATATGCTTGCATTTATATGTATCAAAATGGTATAATTATGCTATTCTATGGAATGTAATTGATATAAAATTTGGAGGAACAGAAAAATGCACAGATGTCCGGATTGCGGAGAAAGATTTGAGGGTAATATATGTACCTTTTGCGGCAGACCCGTACCGCAAGAAGAATTAGAACAGGAAAAAGCCGTTCAGGAAAAATCCGACGAACAGGCAAATATAAATAATTCTGAAGAAGTGTCGAAATCTGCAGTTGAAAATACTGCTTTAAACAGTGCCGGTGTTCAGCCTGTAAACGAATACGCACAAAACGGTTACAGCACGCAGTCTGTAAACAACTATGCTCAAAAAAATTACAATTCACAGCATAGTTACGGAAACCCTAATTACAACAGCGCAATGCCGAGCGGTTATACTAATCAAAATCAGCCGTTTTCGGATGTTGTAAATACCCGTGAAAAGAAAAAATCAAAAACAACTCTCATAGTTGTTCTTGTTATTGCAAGTGTATTGATTATCAGCCTTTGTGTTATCGGATATATCGTCATAATGAATGTAATCAAAAATAATAAATTTAATAAGGGAATAGGTGAGTTTACGGGTGCGGATGACTCTGCTGCCGTTTCGTCCGTGAGTATGGATTTGGACGAAAACTCGTATTGCTTTTACACTGAAAACGATGACGGAACTGTTACAGTCACAGGTATTGACACCGTGGATTACTACAATGATTTTAAGGATGAAGTTGTAGATGATACTTACAATTTTTATTTTAATATTCCGAGTGAAATTAACGGCAAAACCGTAACTGCTATCGGAAAAATCAATCCGACCAATCCTCTTTCCTCGGGTACTCTCCATATTTATATTACAGTACCCGGTACAGTAAAGACAATACAGAGCGATACTTTTAAACTGTCGGAACATGTGCGTGAAATTACCTTTGAAGACGGTGTTGAAACTCTTGAGCCTGACGCTATTGTGGATTGCTATTCGCTTGATAGGGTTAATATTCCGGAATCGGTGACCGTTATAGGCGAGCATGCGGTAGGCTTTTATATTGCGGGAGATACATTTTCAGAGCCTGTCGGCAAAAGAGAATATACCCGTTCTCCGCTTACTTACATATACACTAAAGAAGGCTCGGCTGCCGACAGATACGCCAAGGATAACGATTTGTACATTAAATACAACTGATGCTTTGATTAATCGTGAGCGCATAAATTCTAAAGGCTTTTATCGAAGGTTGAGATAATTGCTTAGATGAAATTATGTAAAATAATAAACTTAAGGTTCTCTGCTGCGGAGAACCTTTTTGTTATGAAATTATAAAAATATACAATATATTGCTTTTTTATATGTAAATAAAAGCAATTGATTTTTGCATAAACAAAATGGTATAATTATGCAATAGTATGGCAAATATATTTTGCTTATTTAAGGAGAGGTATAGTAAATGAAATGTCCTAATTGCGGAAATGAAATCACAGGTAAGTTTTGCACAAGCTGCGGCACACCCGCTCCTGTCGAAGAGCCTGTAAAAGAGCAGGAAACTCAAACACAGCCTGCACAGTCGGATAATTTTGCGGCAAACAATTATAATTCCGAACCTGCACAGCAGAATGTTGCTGACAACAATTCACAGCCAAACAGCTTCGGTGCGGATAATTGCAACACACAGCCAAACAATTTCGGTTCGGACGCATATAATTCACCTTCAGGTTTTGGTGCCGACGCAAACAATGCACAGCCTGCACCACAGCCGTATCAGTATAATTCATCTGCTAATCAGCCAAACGGTATGCCTGTAAATAACGGCTACACAGGTCAGCAGTTTACAAATGTTCCTAACAATATGCCTAATCAGCCTAAAAAGGGTATGAGCGGCGGCAAGGTTGCGGCTATTGTAATCAGCGTTATTCTCGGTATCATAATTATTCTTGCTGTTGTTTTCGGCATTGTAGCCTGCAACGTTTTTAAGACTGTCGGTTCGGTTATTGGTGGCGTTAAGGAAGGCGTAAGCATATTTGTAGAAGATAATGAAAGCAAATACAACAGTGACAGCAGCGCTGAGAGCAGTGAAAGAAATTATGACAGTGCAAGCCATTTTTACTATCAGGAGATTAACGACGGCAGCGAAATTGAAATCACAGGCTATAATTATATGGACACATTTGACGAAACATTTACCGATAAGAATTTTGAAATCAGAGTTCCGAACGAAATTAACGGCAAGCCTGTAACAAGCGTTTATGAGATATATGTTTATAATTATTCGAATATCGACACCGATGATTTGAATATGAAGCTTATAATCCCCGGCTCTGTTAAGAATATTGAGAGCTATGCTTTGTGGGGCTTAGAGGGCGTAACCGAAATTGTTTTTGAAGATGGTGTTGAAAGCATTGGAGACTATGCTGTTTATAACTGCAAGTATCTTAAAAAGATTACAATTCCGGAGTCTGTAACATATATCGACGATGTCGGTGTCGGATATTTAGATTCAAATGAAGAAAATGTTATTTCAAAAGACCTTGTTATTGTAGCAAAGAAAGGCTCAGCAGCCGAAAAATACGCTCAGGATAACGGCTTTAAGGTTGAGAATAACTGATTTGGCAAAGCTAAAAATTGATAACCTTTTATATAAAACTGCTCTCTGCTTTTACGGAGGGCGGTTTTTTCGGTATATGCAGAAAAATTTGGGGTAAAATAGTATCTGCTGCGGCACAAATTTAAAAAACTCAAGTAAAAATGCCGTAAAATCGGGATAAAAACGCTTGACAAAACGATATTTGTTGAGTTATAATACTAAATTGTGGAGCAATGTGTAATTGCACCTTGCTCGCCAATCGGCCCTGCTTTACAGGGCGGTTAATCAATTTCTTAATATTTTGGAAAGGAGGAAAAATATGCCTACATTTAACCAGTTGGTAAGAAAGGGCAGAGAGGTTTCCGAACAGAAAGCTAAGGCTCCTGCACTCTTAAAGGGTTGGAACTCTAAGAAGCGTGTTGCTATCAACCAGAGCTCACCACAGAAGAGAGGTGTGTGCACAGCTGTTAAGACTGCTACACCTAAAAAGCCTAACTCAGCGCTCAGAAAGATTGCCAGAGTAAGACTTTCTAACGGTATTGAAGTCAGTTCCTATATTCCCGGCGTAGGTCACAACCTTCAGGAACACAGCGTTGTTCTTATTCGTGGTGGCCGTGTTAAGGACTTGCCTGGTGTTCGTTATCACATTGTTCGTGGTACACTCGACGCACAGGGCGTTGCAGGAAGAATGCAGTCCCGTTCTAAGTATGGCGCAAAGCGTCCAAAGGCAGGTAAATAAGGAATTGACATAACTTCGGCTTAAATTGATTTTAAGTTCTGCTATGCGGCAGGATTTCTATATATATGTATGGATTTCTTGTTGGCATACGGGAGTTTGTCGCTTTCGAGTACCTATGATATCTCAATTATTGTGAAGGAGGGAAGCAAAGTGCCAAGAAGAGGTTCTATTGCGAAGCGTGACGTATTACCGGATCCGCTTTATAATTCAAAACTCGTAACTCGTCTTATCAACAACATTATGTACGACGGTAAAAAGGGCGTTGCTCAGAAAATTGTTTACGGTGCATTCGATATTATTGCTGAAAAGACAGGTAACAACCCGCTTGAGGTTTTTGAACAGGCTATGGAAAATGTAATGCCCGTTCTCGAAGTTAAGGCTCGTCGTGTCGGCGGTGCTACTTATCAGGTACCTATGGAGGTTCGTCCTGAAAGACGCCAGACACTCGGTCTCCGCTGGATTTCTACTTATTCAAGAGCTCGCAGCGAAAAGACAATGAAGGAAAGACTTGCAGGAGAAATTCTTGATGCTACTAACAGCACAGGCGGTGCCTTCAAAAAGCGTGAAGACACTCATAAGATGGCTGAAGCTAACAAGGCTTTCGCTCATTACAGATGGTAATTTTATCATCAGCGTTTATTAGGAGGATTTTATGCCAAGACAGGTTTCACTTGAAAAAACAAGAAACATCGGTATCATGGCTCACATTGATGCCGGTAAAACCACAACAACAGCCAAGATTGCTGCCAAGTTAAAAGCAAAAGGAAGAAAACCGCTGTTAGTTGCCTGCGATGTATATCGTCCGGCTGCTATTAAACAGCTTCAGGTTGTCGGCGAGCAGGTCGGTGTTCCCGTATTTGAAATGGGAACGGAGAACCCTGTTAAAATTGCCGAGGAAGCAGTAAAATTTGCCAAAGACCACGGCAACGACTATGTATTTCTTGATACTGCGGGCAGACTTCATAACAAAAAGCACCTTATGGATGAGCTTGCAAAAATCAACCGTGTAATTGACCGTGAGCTTCCGGATGCGTCAAAAGAAAAGCTTCTTGTTCTTGATGCGACAACAGGTCAGAATGCGGTTAATCAGGCTGAGCAGTTCAGACAGGCAACCGGAATTACGGGTATTGTTCTTACAAAGCTTGACGGCACTGCAAAAGGCGGTGTAGTTCTTGCAATTAAGGACGGTCTTGGCATCCCTGTTAAATATATCGGTGTAGGCGAGCAAATTGACGATTTACAGCCGTTTAATCCCGATGCTTTTGCAGACGCACTTTTCAGCATTAAGGAATGATGAATATGAAGTTTATAATTGCAAGCAACAACAAAAAGAAACTTGCCGAGCTTGAAAGAATACTTAATCCGCTCGGAATCAATGCGGTTACTCCGAAAGAAGAGGGAATAACTCTTGATGATGTAGAGGAGAACGGAACTACTTTTGCCGAAAACGCTTTTCTCAAAGCCAATGCGGCTTATTTAAAAACGGGACTTCCGGCTGTTGCCGATGATTCGGGTTTGTGTGTTGACGCTCTTGACGGCAGACCCGGCGTTTACACGGCTCGCTATGGCGGTGAAGGCTTGACAGAT
>OGLN01001091.1_pt1 | contig 20540 bp, 16 predicted proteins | sample 1572641 | NCBI WGS metagenome assembly OGLN01 (sample SAMEA2581903, study PRJEB24529) | metagenome | biome: Human gut stool | place: China | collected 2011
GTCATGATCTGTACGGCAACGCGTTCAACGACGCGGTCGCGGTGCGGCCGACGTTCGGGCTGGCGCGGGGCCTGGTGACGCTCGACGACAGGGGAGTCGACGGCACGGTCAACGGCGTCGCCGGGATCCTCGGGTTCAGCTCCGGCCTGCTGCGCCGCTGGCAGACCGGCTTCGTCCGCTCCTACGCCCTGTCCATGCTGTTCGGCGGCATCGTCGTGATCGCCGCCCTGTTGGCGGTGGGTGCCCCGTGATGTGCGCGGTCCTGAGTCCCACGGCGACGGGTGAGCTCCGGGAGGAGATCCGATGACCCTGCTCCTCGCATTGATCCTGCTGCCGGTCGCCGGGTCGGTGGCGGTGGCGCTGCTGCGCGGCAACGCCGCGGCGGCCAAGTGGACGGCGCTGGCGGTCTCGCTCGTGGAGCTGGTGATCGCGGCGGGCGCGTGGGCCGCCTACGACCCGGCCGGGCCGCGGCTGCAGCTGGCGAGCTCGGTGGAGTGGATCCCCGGCTTCGACATCCGGCTGTCGTTCGCGGTGGACGGCATCGCGCTGGTGATGATCGCGGTGATCGCGCTGCTGCTGCCGCTGGTGCTGGGCTTCAGCTGGGGCGAGCGCCTGCCCGCGGGCCGCAGCCACGGCGGGTTCTTCGCGCTGCTGCTGGTGGAGCAGGCGCTGACGGTGGCGGTGTTCGCCGCGACCGACGTGTTCCTGTTCTACGTGCTGTTCGAGATCATGCTGATCCCGATGTACTTCCTCATCGGCGGGTACGGCGGTGCGCAGCGCCGGTACGCGGCGGTGAAGTTCTTCCTGTACTCGTTCCTCGGCGGGCTGATCATGCTGGCCGCCGCGATCGGGGCCTACTCCTACGCCGCGCAGGTCACCGGCCAGGGCACGTTCGACTGGGCGAAGCTGGTGCCGATCCTGTCCGGCGCGCCGCTGGGCGTGCAGGTGTGGATCTTCCTCGGGTTCTTCACCGCGTTCGCGATCAAGGCGCCGCTGGTGCCGCTGCACACCTGGCTGCCGGACGCCGCGCAGCAGGCGCCGATCGGGGTCGCGGTGATCGTGGTGGGCGTGCTGGACAAGGTCGGCACGTTCGGCTTCCTGCGCTACAGCCTGCCGTTGACACCGCAGGCGTCGCAGGCCGTCGCGCCGCTGGTGCTGGTGCTCGCGGTGATCGGCGTGCTGTACGGCTCGCTGCAGGCGTTCGGGCAGGCGGACCTGAAGCGCTTCGTGGCGTACGTGTCGATCGCCCACTTCGGGTTCATCGCGCTGGGCATCTTCGCCTTCTCCTCGCAGGCGCAGGTCGGCGCGGCGTCGTACATGGTCAACCACAGCATCGCGACGGGAATGCTGATCTTGGTGATCGGCATGGTGATCGCCCGCGGCGGTTCCACCCGCATCGCCGACTACGGCGGGATGGCGAAGGTGACGCCGCTGCTGGCGGGCACGCTGCTGATCGCCGGGCTGAGCACGCTGTCGCTGCCGGGCACGAACTCGTTCGTCAGCGAGTTCCTGGTGCTGATCGGGGCGTTCCGCACGCAGCCGGTGTACGCGGTGCTGGCCACGCTCGGCATGGTGCTCGCCGCCGTCTACGTGCTGTGGCTGTACCAGCGCACCATGCAGGGCCCGGTGCGCGGCGACGCGCTGCTGGCGACGGCGGCGGGGCCGGGGGCGGCACGATTATCGGCGGCGGCTTCGGACGCGGCATGGGCGGCGGCATGGGCGGCGGCTTCGGAGGAGGCTCCTTCGGCGGCGGCGGAGCCGGTTCACGCTGGTAGTTTAAGGTGCAGAGTTCCGGGGCGTTGCATGTTGGGCTGAAAAGCGTCTGCAATTCGGTTGCGTCGCGACAAGCCCTTCCCCTGAAGGAAGGGTTTGGGACGGGGCCTGGCTTGTAAACGGCGCCGGAGGCGGCGACTGCGGCGGTTTGATGCGAAATGAGTTTAAATTTAAATATATAAATAGCTTCTGTTATGAAAAAATGGATTTGGATCGGCGTAGTCGCCGTGGTGGCGATCTTCTTTTATGCGACCTATAACGGTTTTGTGAACAGGGAGGAGGGGCTTAAAAGCGCCTGGTCCAACGTCGAGACGCAGTACCAGCGGCGTGCGGACCTGATTCCCAACCTGGTCAACACCGTGAAGGGCTACGCGGCCCACGAGACGCAGACCTTGAACGAGGTTACCGAGGCGCGCGCCCGGGCCACGTCGATCAACCTTTCGGCCGACGACCTGACGCCCGAGCGGCTCGCACAGTTCCAGCGGGCGCAGGCCGAGGTGCGCTCCGCGCTGGGCCGCCTGATCGCCGTGTCGGAGAGCTATCCCGACCTGAAGGCCAACCAGAATTTCCTCGAATTGCAGGCCCAGCTCGAAGGGACCGAGAACCGCATTGCCGTCGCCCGCAAGGACTTCAACGCCGCGGCGCAGCAGTACAACGTTTCGGTGCGCCGCTTCCCGGCCAACCTCGTCGCGCGGATGTTCGGCTTCGGCCAGAAGCCCTATTTCGAGTCGGCCGAAGGGGCCGCGGCCGCTCCGCAGGTCACCTTCTAAATGATCTCGGAACGTTCCCGCGGTTATGTGCTGGGAGCCATAGCCGCGGCCAGCTACGGACTGAATCCGCTCTTTGCGCTGCCGCTTTACGGCGCGGGCCTGGGAGTGGATTCCGTGCTGTTCTACCGCTATGTGCTGGCTGTGGTGATGCTGGGTGCGCTGATGCTGTTCCGGCGGCAGTCGTTCGCCCTGCGGCGGCGCGACGTCCTGCCGCTTGCGGCTATGGGCGTGCTCTTCTCCGTCTCGTCGCTGCTGCTTTTCGAGAGTTACAACCTCATGGACGCCGGCATCGCCTCGACGATCCTGTTCGTCTATCCGGTGATGGTCGCGGTCATCATGGCCGTGGGTTTCCGCGAGCGGGTCACCGCCGCCACGGTCGTCTCGATCGCCCTGGCGTGCGGGGGCATCTCGCTGCTCTACAAAGGGGGCGACGGCGCGACGCTCAACCTCGCGGGCGTCGTGCTGGTCTTCCTTTCGGCGCTCTCCTATGCGGTCTGGATCGTCGCCGTCAACCGCTCGTCGCTCAAGGACCTTCCGACCGAGAAACTCACCTTCTACTGTCTGGTTTTCGGCTCGCTGGTCTATGTCGTTCGGCTGCGGGGCTGTGCCGATCTGCAACCCGTCCCTTCGTCCCTGATGTGGGTCAACGCCGTTGCGCTGGCGCTTTTCCCGACGATCGTTTCGCTGGTCGCGATGGCCGGGGCCATCCGCCGCATCGGCTCCACGCCCACGGCGATCCTCGGGGCGCTGGAACCCGTCACGGCGTTGTTTTTCGGCGTCGCGGTCTTCGGCGAGCGGTTCACGCTGCGCATCGGAACCGGCGTTTTGCTGATCCTCGTCGCCGTGACGCTCATCATCGCCGGCAAATCAATCCGCATCCCCACCTCCGTCACGCACCTGGCCCGGTGGATGGCCCGTCCGCGCCTGCCGCGCTGGGCCGTGCGCTGGGCGCGCCGCCTGCCGCTGCCGCGTATCCGCCGTACCCGCTGACGGATTTTGCAAAAACGCGCCGGCGCCGGAGGAATCTCCTCCGACGCCGGCGCGTTTGTCTTCGTACCGTTACAGCCGGCTCTTTTCGTCGGCCGACCCCGCCTCGACGGCTTTGCGCTTGAAGGCCTTCCCCGACTTGAAGTTGTAGGTCAGCCCAATTCGGAACGAGCGGTTGCTCCACGTCTGCCGGGCGTTCATCGTGCGGACGAATCCGTCGCCGTGCGCTCCGATCACCTGTCCCTGGTCCAGAAGGTTCTGCACCGAGAATGAGGCGGTGAACCGGTCGCCGAAGCGTTTCTTCACGCCGGCCTGCAACCGGTGGTCGGGTTCGACCCAGCAGTTGCCCAGGTCGATGCGGCTCTGATAGTTGTACGAGAGGTCGATGTAGAATTTAGCCGGCAGCGTGAAGGTCGTCGAGATGCTGCCGAATGCCCAGTTGTAGAAAGTTTCGGCGCCGTGCTGTTCGACGCGCTCACCGTGGCGCATGTAGGTGAAGTTGGCGTTCAGTTGCCACCATTTCGCGGGCTGGAAAGGCAGATTGACCGAGACGTAATAGTTTTTGGTGCGGTCGTAGTTGACCCATGCCAGTTGCAGCAGGTCGGGATTCTCCGGGTCGGCCTGTATCGTCTGCTGAATCTCGCCGCTGACGAGCTGCACGCCGGCCGTGAGGGTGTATTTGTGGGCGGCCACCAGCGTGAGGTTCACGTCCTGCTTGAACGCCGGGTCGAGCGACGGGTTTCCCGTCTGGTAGGTGTAGTCCGAAATCTGCATCCGCTGGGGGTTGAGGCACCAGAAGCGCGGCCGTTCGATGGTCCGGGCGTATTGGGCGATCAGCGACCATCCTTTCTCCTTCGAAAGGGCGAAGGAGACGTTGGCGTTTGGAAAGAGCGAGAAATAATCCTGTCCGACGCTTTTTCCCGTCGTGTGGGTGTATTCGCCGCGCAGACCAGCCACGAGGCCCCAGCGGCCGAGCTGCGCCGAGGCGACGGCGTAGGCCGCCGCGATGTTCTCCGTGTAGTCGATCGTGAAGCTCTGGTTGTCGTTGCGCGTCCATGCGTCGCCCTTGAGGTATTCGTAGAGCGCGTCGTTGTGCATGTCGTTGTAGGTGTATTTGGCTCCGGCCTTGAGCGTCCAGCGGGGCGAAAACCTCTTTTCGAGGGCCAGCGTCGCCGTGGCGATGTTGTAGACGCTCTCGGTGTTGTCGCGGTAGGTCGAATCCGCCGTCGCTCCCGGAGCCGTCATGCGGCTGAAGTTGTCGTTTCCGGAGTCGGTTTCGCGGCGCGTGTAGTCGGCAAGGAGTTTGAGCGTCGAGCCGAGCGTGTCGATCTTGCGGATGTAGTTGAACGTCGCCGAGTAGTTGTTGCGGATGTCGAGTTTGTCGAAATGGCTGTCCGTGCGTGTCACCGTGCCGGCGTTCCGGAAATCCGTGTAGGTGTCGTTCGGCTCCCCGTTCCGGTTGCGCCAGTACTCGAACTCCGCGCCGACGCTGTTCCTGCCGTCGATCTCGACCACCGCGCCGGCGCTGGCCCTGAGGCTGCGGTTGCGGCCTTTCATCGACGAATGTGCGTTCAGCTCCTTGTCCGCGGCCTCGTAGCGCGTCTGCTCGCCGGTGGTGGTCTCGTCCTTTCCGAAAGATCCCCATGCCGAGGCGTAGAAGTCCACGCGGCCCGAATGCAGGTTGATGTTGGCCGACGGATTGTACCTGTGTACGATCTCTCCCTGCGTCGTGTTGAACGCCACCGAGCCGTTGACGCCGTTCTCGCGGCGTTTTTTGAGCGTGATGCGGATGATGCCTCCCGCCGAGTCGGCGTCGTAGTCGGCGCCCGAGGTGGGCACGACCTCTATTTTCTGAATCTCCTCGGCCCGGAGCGACCGCAGGTAGGTCAGCAGCTGTTCCGGCTCCATGCGCAGTTCGCGGTCGTTGACGTAGACCTTCGAGCCGCTCTTGCCGTTGATTGATATTTTCTCCCCGTCGATCCATACGCCGGGGGCGCGTTCCAGCAGTTCTATGCCGTCCTTGCCGATGGCCGCCGGGGCGTTCGCCACGTCGACCACGAACCGGTCGGCCTCGCGGCGCACCAGCCGGGCCTTTACCTCCACGCTTTCGATGCCGGTCGCCGAGGTCCGCATCACGAAATCGCCCAGATGGTTCTCCTGCTCCACGCGCACCGGCTTTTTCACGGGGTCGAATCCGAGGTACTGAATCAGGAGCGTGTATTCGCCGGGAGCTGCTTTCAGCGCGAAGCGTCCTTCGGCGTCGGTGGCCATGCCGGCCACCTGCTCGGTTCCTTTCAGCAGGACGACCGTTGCGTATTCGACGGCTTTTCCCTGTTCGTCCACCACGCGGCCCGTCGAGGGGCAGAGGTGCGCCGCAAAGAGCCGGGTCGCGGCCGCTGCGAGCGTTACGATAAGGAGGATCAGTCTTTTCATAATATTCTGTTTTGCACTTTATTTGTCAACGCAAAGATATGTAATAATATTTTTATAAATAATATAATTGTACCGGTACTCTTATTATAATATGAATATAAAAAATAATAAAGGGTGATAATTATGTCAAGATATGAGCTTAATAAAAATTTAGCACAGATGTTAAAAGGAGGAGTAATAATGGATGTTACTACTCCAGAGGAAGCAGTTATAGCTGAAAAAGCAGGTGCTTGTGCTGTAATGGCTTTGGAAAAAGTCCCAGCTGATATAAGGAAAAATGGTGGAGTAGCAAGAATGTCAGACCCTAAGATGATAAAAGAGATTCAAAAAGCTGTTTCTATTCCTGTTATGGCTAAAGTTAGAATTGGACATTTTGTAGAAGCTCAAATATTAGAATCTTTAGAGATTGATTATATAGATGAAAGCGAGGTATTGACTCCAGCAGATGATAGATTTCATATAGATAAAACTAAATTTCAAGTTCCATTTGTATGTGGAGCAAAAAATTTAGGAGAAGCTCTAAGAAGAATACAAGAGGGAGCAAGTATGATAAGAACTAAGGGGGAACCTGGAACTGGTGATATAATAGAAGCTGTTAAACATATGAGAAGAATGAATGAAGAGATTAGAAGAATAAGTTCAGTAGAAGAGTCAGAGTTATATAATATAGCTAAGGAGTTAGGAGTTCCATATGAGTTATTAAAATATGTACATAAAAATAAAAAGTTACCAGTAGTTAACTTTGCTGCTGGTGGGGTAGCCACTCCAGCAGATGCTGCTCTAATGATGCAATTAGGTTGTGATGGTGTTTTTGTAGGATCAGGAATATTTAAATCAGGAGATCCTGCTAAAAGAGCAGCAGCAATAGTAAAAGCAGTAACTAATTTTGATAACCCTAAGATACTAGCAGAGGTATCAGAAGATTTAGGAGAAGCTATGGTCGGAATAAATGTTTATAGCTTAGGAGAGAAAGAAAAAATGTCTGATAGAGGTTATTAATTATGAAAATAGGAATTTTAGCTTTACAAGGAGCTTTTTTAGAACATAAAAAAATGTTGGATAAATTAGGAGCTACAAGTATATATATTAAAGAAAAATCTCAACTTGAAGAGGTAGATGGAATAATTTTACCAGGTGGAGAGAGTACTGCTATGGGAAAATTAATGAGAGAGTTTAATTTATTAGAACCTCTAAAAGAGAAGATAAAAAATGGAATGCCAGTATTTGGAACTTGTTCAGGATTAATTCTTCTAGCTAAAAAATTAGTTAGTGATGATACAGTTCATTTAGGAGTAATGGATATAGCTGTAAAAAGAAATGGTTATGGTAGACAGTTAGGAAGTTTTAAATATTTAGGAAGTATCAAAGGAATAGAAAAGAAAATAGAAATGGTATTTATAAGAGCTCCATATGTAGAAACAGTAGGAGAAGAGGTTGAAATTTTAGGAGAAGTTGAAGGAAAAATTATAGCTGTAAAAGAAAAAAATATGTTAGGGATATCTTTTCATCCTGAGTTAACAGAGGATACAACATTACATGAATATTTTTTAAATATGGTAGAAAAAAATAAAAAATAATTATAATTTTCAAGAAGAAAAATTAAAGAGAGAACTGAAGTTTTAAAATTAACTTCAGCACTTAAAAATTTTTCTTCTTTTTTCTTTTCTTTAACTAATATAAGTGATAAAATTAAAAATAAAGATAAAGGAGAGAAGATGGGAGATAAGTTATCAGAGATATTAGCTCAAGGAGAGAAGAGAATAATAGGGCAAAATAGATATATAACCTCAGCTGTACTTATAGCTATTGTAGAAATAGATGGTAAAGAGTATATTATTTTAGAAAAAAGAGCTTTACATATTAGACAGGGAGGAGAGATATCTTTTCCAGGAGGGAAATTTGACAAAGATGACATTACAACTGAATATACAGCTATAAGAGAGACTATTGAAGAGTTGGGAGTAGCTAGAGAAAAAATAAATTTAAAAGGGAAATTTGGAAGTTTAGTAAGTCCTAATGGAATAATTTTAGAAGTATATGTTGGGTATGTAGATATTAAGAGTATAGATGAATTAAATTATAATATTGATGAGGTGGAAAAAGTTCTATTAGTACCTCTTGAATTTTTTCAAGAGAATACTCCTAGAATGGAAAAAATTGAGATGGAAAATAGACCTCTTTTTTCTACAAGTGAATTAAGATTACCTGCTAGATATGGAAACTCTTGGTTAGGAAGAGCTAGAGAGGTATATTTCTATAATTATCAAGGAGAGATTATCTGGGGACTTACTGCAGAGATTATTCATGAATTTGTTAGTTTGTATAGCTTATAAATTTATTTTCTATTTAATAAAATATACAAATATGATAGAATATAAGAGGATATAAACTTGCTATATGGGAGGTAATATTATGATTTTAAGTAGAGAGACAGCAGCAAGAGTGATAGAGGAATTAAAACTACAAGGGAAAAAAGTAGTATTTACTAATGGATGTTTTGATATTTTACATGTAGGACATTTAAGATATTTAAATGATGCTAAAAAACAGGGAGATGTTTTAATAGTTGGAGTAAACTCAGATGAATCAGTAAGAAGATTAAAAGGACCAACTAGACCTATAAATAATGAGATAGATAGAGCAGAGATGTTATCTGGATTAAAAGCAGTAGATTTTACTCTTATTTTTGATGAATTAACACCAATAGAAACTTTAGAAAAAATTAAACCATCTATTCATGTAAAAGGTGGAGATTATACAAAAGAACAATTACCAGAAACTGCCACAGTAGAAAAAAATGGTGGAGAGGTAATAATTTTATCTTATGTTGAAGGAAAATCTACAACTAACATAGTAAATAAGATACAGTTTAAAAACGAAAAGGAAGATGATGAGGGAGGAGAGAATGAATAAAATTCTCACATTTGATGAGTTAAATAATCTAGCAGAAAAATTAGCTGATTACTCTTGTGAAAATACAGTAATAGCTTTAATAGGAGATTTAGGTACTGGAAAAACTACATTCTCTCAACATTTTGCTAAAAGATTAGGAATAGATGAAAATATAAAAAGTCCAACTTTTAACTATGTATTAGAGTATTTAAGTGGAAGATTACCTCTATACCATTTTGATGTATATCGTCTAGGAGAAGCAGAGGAAATATATGAAGTAGGATATGAAGACTATCTAAATAGTAATGGAATACTTCTTATAGAGTGGGCTAATATAATAGAGAGCGAGTTACCAAAAGAGTATATAGAAGTAAAATTAAATTATCATGGTGAAGATACTCGTGAGGTAGAATTGAGATATATAGGAAATGAGGCAAAAGAGAAGGAGATGTTAGAGTATGTTGGTTTTAGCTATTGATACAGCAACTAAGATAGGAAGTGTCTCTCTATTTGATGATAAAATAGGAGTTATTGGAGAGTTAAATCTCTATGTAAAAGTAAATCATTCAGCAGTTATTATGGAGATGATAGATAATCTTTTTAAGATGACAAAACTTTCTATAAAAGATGTAGATAGAGTGGCTGTAACTGTTGGACCTGGGTCTTTTACAGGAATAAGAATAGGGGTAGCTGTAGCTAAAGGGCTATGTTATGGAACAAAAAAAAGTATTGTAGGAGTAAATGAATTAGATTTATTAGTTCAAAATACAGAGTGTGGAGAAGGGGTAATAGTTTCACTTTTAGATGCTAGAAAAGAGAGAGTATATTATTCAATCTATGAAAAAAAAGAAGGAATTAAAAGAGTTTCAGAGTATAAAGATGGAGAGTTAAGAGATCTTTTAGAAGAGTTAAGAGACAAAAATGTAATCTTCTGTGGAGATGGAGCTATTGCATATGAAAAAATAATAAAAGAGGTATTAGGAGAGAAAGCAAAAATAGTTTCAAAAGGAAACTCTATACCTAGAAGTGTTTTAGCAGGGCAGATGGCTATTGATATGCAAGAAGATAACCTATATACATTAGAGCCATTCTATGTAAATAAATCTCAAGCAGAGAGAGAAAGGGAAGAAAGACTAAAGAGAAATTAATTTATTTTAAAATAGTTATGGGAAGAGATAATAGATAATTTAAGAGGTGAAGGAAATGTTAGTGAAAAAATGGAGATGTACAGTATGTGATGAGTTATTTGATTTTGATAAAAAGCCAGCAACTTGTCCAGTTTGTGGAGTAGGACAGGAGCTTTTTGAATTGGTAGAAGTAGAAGTATCAGAAAATTCTATTGCAAAAGAGATTGATGTAGTAATAATCGGTGGAGGAGTAGCTGCTGTAAATGTAGCTGATTCTATCAGTGCTAAAAATAAATTAGCAAAAATAACTATCATTTCAAAAGAAGGATACTTACCATACTACAGAACAAGACTTACAGAGATATTAGATAATGATATTCCAATGGAAAGAATGGAGATAAAAAAACAGTCTTGGTATGATGAGAGAAATATAAAAGTGATGTTAAATGAAGAAGTTACATCTATTTTAAATGGTGAAAAAGCTGTTATTCTTTCTAATGGAGAGAAATTAAAATATGACTCATTAGTAATAGCTACTGGAGCAAAATGTTTTGTACCTCCATTTGAAAATAAAGACTTAGAGGGTGTAAGAGTAATAAGAGAACTAAAAGAAACTCTTGAAATAAAAGAGGTAGCTAAAAAATGTAAAAATGTAGTAATAATCGGTGGAGGAGTTCTTGGATTAGAAGCTGCTTGGGGAATAAAAAATCTTGGGGCTAATGTAACTGTATTAGAAGTTATGCCAAGAGTATTACCTAGACAATTAGATGAAAGAGGAAGTTCTCTATTAGAAAAGATGATAAAAACTTCAGGAGTAAATATTATGACTGGAGTAGAGATAAAAGGATTTGCAGGAAATGGGAAAGTAGAAAAAGTTCTTTTAAAAGATGGACAGGAGCTAGCAGCAGAACTTGTAATAGTAAGTGCTGGTATACGTTCTAATCTAGAGTTTGCTGTATCTTCTGGAATAAAAATAGAAAGAGGTATAGTAGTAAATGAAAGAATGGAAACATCACTAAAAGATGTATATGCTTGTGGAGATGTAGCTGAATTTAATGGGAAAATAATAGGACTTTGGCAAGTAGCTATGGAGCAAGGAAAAGTTGTAGGTGCGAATATTTGTGGAGAGGAAAAAATATATACTGAGCAAGTACAACCACTTAGCTTCGAAGGAATGAATACTCAACTTCTTTCTATTGGAGAGATAAAATGTGAAGCTGATTGTAGAGAGATAGTAGAAGATTATAATGCAACAAGAGATATCTATAAAAAATTCTTCTTCCAAAATGATATTTTAAAAGGAGTAATTTTAGTAGGAGATATTTCTAAGTCAGTAGCTGTGATAAAAGGAGTAAGAGAGGAGATTAGAAAAAATCAGATTATAACTAAATTATATAATTAGTACTTGATTTTTTCCAATTTTAGTGTAAAATTATAGGAGAGCAATTTCTAACTACTAAAATTAAGAATTTTCAGAAATTAGGAGGAAGAATTGAATACTTTTATAAATTTAGATGATACAACTTTTGTAGAGCAGCTAAAGAAAGAAAAAGGGCTTGTAATTTTAAACTTTATTGCAGATTGGTGTGGACCTTGTAAGATAATGAGTCCAATTTTAGAGATGATAGCTAAAGAGGAGTGTATAAAAATATTTAAAGTAAATGTAGATGATAGTCCTAACTTAGCTGTTGAATTTGGAATAACAAGTGTTCCTGTTACAATGTTTATGGATGATGGGAATAAGATTTGCCAAATAAATGGATTAAAATCAAAAGAGGAGCTCAAAGAAAAATTATATGAAATAAGATAATGAAGGCTGACTAGGTAGTTTTACTATTTAGTCAGTTTTTATTTTTGTAGAAAAAATGAAAAATCTATGTAAATTATTGTATAAATATGGTATAATTACCTAATAATATTTAGTTTTAAGAGAGGATTACAACTATGAGAGATAGGATAAGATTAGCAATAGCATTTATAGTTGTTTCGTTAACTATATTAGGTTTGGATAACCTACCAGTGATAACGGACATTTCCAACTCTGGAATAGAACTGAAAAAAGAGAGAGAAGGTTCTATTTTAGCTGGCACGGATGAAGTTGAAATAGATTTAATAAATAATACAATGAAATCTAATAATGGATTAAATCTTAAGCAGGGAGATTTAGAATTAAAAGCCTATGATTTAAAAAGAGATATAGATAAAAATAGAGTTTATGTAAATGGTGAGTTACAAACTTTATTTTCAAATGAACAAGGAGATATTAGTTTACAGTCACTAAAAGGTGGAGAGGTAGCACTAGACGGAAGTGAAGGAACTTTCTACAATAACTTTGGATATTTAGAAGTAGGAAAAATAACTGGTGCTGAAAAACCAAATGATAGAATATATTTCGGTGGAGATAAGGTAGAGTATAAAGATAATAAAATATATATTAATGACGGTTGGTTAACAACTGATTATAATATAAATAAAACGAGAAATCCCAATGATGCGGGGTATCACTTTTTAACTGAAAATATGGTAATAGAACCAGAAAAGCAGATTACTTTAAAAAATAGTGATTTTTATATTGGAGATGAGAGTAAACTTCCTTTTAGATTTCCATGGTTTAGAGCAAATATAAGACAGGGATCTATGGTTCCATTATTTCCAGAGTGGGGAGATGATGATTACTATGGATGGAATACTACATGGGGATTTCTTTATGGAGATAGTGGAGATAAATATGTAGGTGGATTTGCTCCAAAATTTGCAGATAAAATGGGCTTCTTAGTGGGAAGATGGGAAAACTGGTATAAAACTGAAAAATTTGGTACTATGAAACTAGATATTGATGATTGGTTAGTATATTCAAAAGAGGATAGTATAGATAAGAGCAAGGCTACTGATGGAGAATTATTATCACATGAAGAGAGAGAAAAAAGATACCGAATAAATTATACTCATGAATATAATGGAGAAAAGGGAAAATTATATTTTAATACTATCAATGCTACTTATAATATGATTCCTAGATTAGATGATATAGTAAATGAATATGCCTTAAGAAGAACAGATGCTGATGGAAATGGTAAAGGAGCATTTGGAAAAAGAGAAGAGCAAGGATTACGTCCAGATTTAACAAATACTATGAGTTTTTTTAGTATGGATGCTGATTTGAAAAATCTAGGAGAAAATAAGGATATTACCTTAAAAAGTAGATTAAAACTTACTGATGATAAAAAAACATATGCTCTTATGGTATATGATGATATTGATGATATCTCTTATGGAAGTAGTATAGATAATGATTTATTCAGTCAAGTAGAGCTAACAAAGGATAATGCTGATTATAAAATAAGTGGATACTATAATTATCTATATGATATGGATCCAGGTTCTACTTTTAATGATACTCAGTCAAAGGCTGAAGATTTTGGATTTGAGTTTTTAGATAAAGATACTAAAATTGGATTTACTTATGATGAGAAAAATGGAGATAGATTTAGAAGATTAGGTCTTTGGGAAAGAGACCCAAAACTTAATAATCTATTAACATATCAAAGTATGTATGGAACAAACTTTAAAGCTGATTACTCTCCAAGTACAGTAAAAGAGTATAATAGATTTGATACAAAAGATTTGAGAGTATCTTTTGGTGAATATGATTTCTATGGAGATTATAAGATAAAAGCTGGATATGATTACTATTCTGAGATTAGAGAGTTAGATTTAGGAAATGATCCATTAAGAATGACACAAGCAGAAAGAACTGCTATCAATAGTGGAAAAGATTTGACTTCTGTTCCAATGGAAGACCAATTAATAAAAGGTAATTATAGAAGTAAACAATATAATAGATTTGAAGATATTATTTATAGCGACTTTGAACAACAAAGAGGATATGTAGATATATTTGATGAAACTACAAAATTTTCATTTGCTGGTGGACAGACTAAAGAGGAGTTCTGGGATAGAACAGGAATATATACAGCTGATGGCTATAGAAAATATATAAATGAGTCAGATTTCTATGAAGTAACTGCTGAAAGAAACGAGATAGATTTAGATGGCTTTGGAGAGCTTGCTCTATTTGGAGGAGTAAGATATGATGAGTATAGTAAGGGATACAATCCATATAGTAATAGAGGAAAAGGAAATTATGCAAGTGGAGAGGATTCTACTTTAAGGACTCAATTAAAATTAAACCATACTATGACTCTATTTAATAATGAGAATAATATCAATAGAAGTGTAGATTTATCTATGGCTAATGATTTAACTCTATTCTATCAAAGATATGATTATGACTCTGGAAGTATAAACTTTGGCAGTGAAACAGATGGAAGAAGTGTTGAATATATAAGATTAAAAAATAAAGATAATATCTATCAAGTAGTTGATACAGTGAGTACAACAGTAGGAAATACAGAAACTATCTATACAATAGATTACAAAAGAGCAGAAAATCCAGCTACTGATGAATTAAATAATGAAGTTATTAAAAATAACTTAGAATTTAAAATAGATGGAGATAAATCTTTAGTACTTAACTATGGACAGGATAGAAAGTATACTGATGAAACTCAAAGTGGAGAGAACTATAATTATTATACTTTTAGAGATTATGGTATTACTTACTACCTTGGAGGACATAAATTATCTTATCAAAATAACAGTATAGATTCTAAGATATGGGATATTGGACAATTTTCTGAAAATGGTAGAAGATACTATTATGTTAATGGAATAAAAGAAGAAGCCCCAGATAATGCTAAAGAAAAAATTAGATTAAATACTTATTCTTATGAATATACATTTGGAGATAATAAATTAGGTTTAGATTTTAGTGAAGGTAGAGATGATAGAACAAACTATGATTCTAAAAATTATGGAAAAGAACTAGATGTTAAAAATCAAATCTATGGAATCTCTTTCTTAGATGGTGGAGATGAGATAGAAAACTATTATAGAGCTACTTATGAAACTTATAATCACAATGAACCAAATGCTAGAAATTTAATTTTAGATGGAAAAAATTATAATAGTCAAAACTCTGATGTAGTATCATTTAGATATGAGTATAGAGATAAGAGATTTACAGATGAAGAGCTTAGAAGATATGCTGAGATAGAGTATGATAAAGACTCTACTTCACTTACTCCACAAGAAATATATAGAGTAAGAGATATTCTAAGAAATAGAGAGAGAAATCATGTGGACTTCAAATTAAATAGAAGTATCTATGATGATTTTACAGATATGGTTGAATACAAACGTAACTTTAGAGTAAATTTAATGTTACAAAGAAATGAGGCTAGATATGAGAGAACAGGAGATTATTGGAACTCTCTTAAAGAGATACAAGCGGGAGTTTTCTATTCTCAAAATAGATTTGGTATAGGATATCAAGTAGATGAAAGTGCTGACTGGAGAGATAATAAAAATACAGGAACAAAAAAATGGACAAAAATTGATAGAGAGCACAAACTTAGCTTTGTTACTAAAATAGGAAAACCAAGTGAAGGTTGGACGCTAAAAACTTATGCTAAATTTTATGAAGATTTAACTGATAAAGTAAAAGATGATGAGAGAAAAAGAAAAACATCACTTGATGGCTTAGGTATAGAGATAGGAAAAGAGATGGGTTACTATCAATGGTCTTTAGCTTTTGAAAAACAATATGTTTTAAGTGCTAGAGATTACGAGTGGAGAGCAGCTCTTCAATTTACACTACTTACATTCCCAAGCAATCCAATATTTGGTATTGGTGCTGATACTGATGCTAAAAAACATACTGAGCCACAAACATATATGTTTGATGGATTAAAAGTAAAAGATGTAATAGATTAGAAAAAATTGCAAAATTGATGATATAGGAGGAAAAATATGAAAGTAATATTACCAAGCGGAGACGTAAAAGAGTTTGAAGGAGAAGTAAACCTATTTACAGTAGCTAAAAGTATAAGTAACTCACTTGCTAAAAAATCAGTTGCTGCTAAAGTAAATGATGAATTAGTGGATATGTCAACTGTATTAAATGGAGAGGAGTTTAGAATAGAATTTATAACTCCAGAAACAGAAGAGGGAGAAGAGATAATAAGACACTCTACTGCACACCTTATGGCACAAGCAGTAGTTAGATTATTCCCAGGAACAAAAGTAGCAATAGGACCAGCTATTGAAAATGGATTCTATTATGACTTTGACCCAAAAGAGCAATTTACAGAGGAAGATTTAGCTAAAATAGAAGCTGAAATGAAAAAAATTGTAAAAGAAAATGAAAAAATTGAAAGAGTAATGATGACTAGAGAAGATGCTATAAAGCACTTTGAAGAGTTAGGAGAAGAGTATAAAGTAGAGATTATAAAAGAGATAGCTCAAGATGAGATGTTATCTTTCTATAAACAAGGAGAGTTTATGGACTTATGTAGAGGACCTCATGTACCATCTACTTCTTACTTAAAAGCTTTCAAACTAAAATCAGTAGCAGGAGCTTATTGGAGAGGAAACTCTGACAATAAAATGTTACAAAGAATATATGGATTTGCTTTTGCAGATGAGAAAAAATTAAAAGATTATTTAACTTTATTAGAAGAAGCAGAAAAAAGAGACCATAGAAAACTAGGAAAAGAGTTAGATTTATTCTTCGTAAGTGAATATGGACCTGGATTCCCAATATTCTTACCAAAAGGAATGGCAATAAGAAATACTCTTATCAACTTATGGAAAAGAGAGCATACTCTTGCTGGATATACAGAGATAATGACTCCAATTATGTTAAATAAAGAGTTATGGGAAACTTCTGGACACTGGTATAACTATAGAGAAAATATGTACACATCTACAATAGATGAAACAGAATTTGCAATAAAACCAATGAACTGCCCAGGAGGAATTATTGCTTATAAATATCAATTACACTCATATAAAGATTTACCAATAAGATGTGGAGAATTAGGAACTGTACATAGACATGAGTTCTCTGGAGCATTACATGGACTTATGAGAGTTAGATGTTTCACTCAAGACGATGCTCATATATTTATGACACCAGAGCAAATAGAAGAGGAAATTATAGGAGTAGTAAACTTAATAGATAAATTCTACAGTAAATTATTTGGATTTGAATATCACATAGAATTATCTACAAAACCAGAGAAAGCTATTGGTTCTGATGAGATTTGGGAAAAAGCTGAATCAGCACTTGCAGGAGCACTAGAGAAAATAGGAAAATCATATAAATTAAATCCTGGAGATGGAGCTTTCTATGGACCAAAATTAGACTTCAAAATTAAAGATGCTATTGGAAGAACTTGGCAATGTGGAACTATCCAACTAGACTTCAACTTACCAGAAAGATTTGATATAAGCTACATAGGTGAAGATGGAGAGAAACATAGACCAGTTATGATTCATAGAGTTGTTTATGGTTCTATCGAAAGATTTATAGGAATCTTAATAGAGCACTATGCTGGAGCTTTCCCATTATGGTTAGCACCTACTCAAGTAAAAGTTTTAACTATCAATGATGAAACAAAACCTTATGCTGAGGAAATTTGTAGAACTTTACTAGAGAGAGGAATAAGAGCAGAGCTAGATGATAGAGCAGAATCTATTGGATACAAGATAAGAGAAGCTAATGGAAAATATAAGGTTCCTGTTCAATTAATCATTGGTAAAAATGAAGTTGAAAATAGAGAAGTTAATATTAGAAGAAGAGGTTCTCAAGAGCAAACTTCTATGAAACTTGATGAGTTTTTAGATATGATTGTTGACGAAGCTCAAGTAAAATTTGATAAATAATTTTTAAAATTTAATTAGAAATATAGTAGGTGTTGTAATTTTATGGTTACAACACCTTCTTTTCTAAATTTATATAAAAATAGGAGGTGAAAATGTATTTAGATAGAAATATAAAACTTATCTTAGATATTTTACAAGAAAATGGACAAGGATATATTGTTGGAGGGTATGTGAGAGATGTTCTTTTAGGCCTTGAACCAAAGGATTGTGACTTTGTTACAGATATAGAGTATGAGAAGTTATTAAATATTTTTAGTGAATATTCTCCTAAAGAGATAGGAAAACATTTTGGGATTATTCAGATAAAAATTGATGGAGTACACTATGAGATAGCTAAGATGAGACAGGATAAAGGAATTCCAAAAGATAGAAAGGAACAGGAGATAGAGTTTACAAAAAATATTTATGAAGATTTAAAAAGACGTGATTTTACTATCAATGCAATAGCTTTTGATGGAGAGAAATTTTATTATGGAGATAGTGATTCACAAAAGGACATAGAGAGTAAAACTTTGAGATTTGTAGGAGAATGTAAAAAAAGAATAGAGGAAGACCCACTTAGAATATTGAGATACTTTAGATTTTTAGCAACTAAAGATTTAAAACATTTAGATGAAGATGTTGAAAAAATTTCAAAGTATAGAGAATTATTACAAAATCTTTCAGTTGAAAGGATAAGAGAAGAATTTGATAAAATAATAACTGGAAAAAATACCTATAATATTTTAAAACTATTATCTGATAAAAAAATATTGGAGATAATTATTCCTGAATGGAAAGAGTGTAGAGGATTTAATCAAAGGAACATTCATCATATCTATACTGTAGATGAGCATATTCTACAAGCTTTAAAAGAAACTGACATGAACTTAATTACAAGACTAGCAATTTTTTTTCATGATATAGGAAAACCTAAATGTTTTTCATTAGGAGAAGATGGAAAAGGACATTTTTATAATCATGAATTAATTTCAGCTGAAATGGCTAAGGAAATAATGGGAAGACTAAGGTATGATAAAAATAGTATAGAGAAAGTTTATAGGATTATACAATATCATCTAGTTTACAGGATAGACAATGAAGAAAAATTTATAAAAAAGATGATGAATACATTAGAAAAAGAGGATATGTTAAGATATTTTCAGGTATTAAGAGCGGATAGAAAAACTCATAGACCTCCCTATAACTTCGAACAGATAGAGAGATTAGAAAAGCTTTATCAAGATATTGTAGAAAAAAATTTACCTATTTCAATAAAAGATTTAAATATAAGTGGAAAAGAGTTATTAGAAAATGGTTTTAAACAAGGGAAAAATATAGGGGAAGTATTAAAATATTTATTAAATCAAGTACTAGAATATCCAGAATATAATACTCAAGAACAATTATTAAAATTAGCTTTGGAATATAAAAAAGGAAGAGAATAGCTAAAAGCTCAACTCTTCCTTTTAATTTTAAATAATTTTTCAGCCAGTGCAAAAGCAAAATTTAAAGCTAGTCCAGCTCCCATTCCAGTAATAAGATTTCCATCAGTAAAAGCTTTACTTCCATTGTAATTATATCCTTTCATTTCTTCTACAACAGAAGAGTGACAAGTTAATTCCTTACCTAAGAAAACCTCATTTTTAGCTAAAACGGTAGGAGCACCGCAAATAGCTCCAACAAATTTATTATTTTCAACATAATATTTTAATACTTTTCCAACTTCTTGAGATTCTCCAAGGTTAACATATCCAGGATATCCTCCAGGAAGAATAATCATATCTCCATCTGTAATATCTTTTTCTTTAAGAGTAGTATCACTAATAACAGGTACTTTTTGTGCTGAAGTAACCTCTCTATTATCAGTAATAGAAACAGTAACAACTTCAACTCCACCTCTTCTAAGAACATCTACAGGAGTCATAGCTTCAATTAATTCAAATCCTTCTGCTAAGAGCACATAAACTTTTTTAGACATAATAACCTCCTAGTTATTTTCAACAGTTAATTTACCTTGCTTAATCATAGCAAGTACAAATTGATGAGCATCTACAACAGCATTGCAATAAGCTGATTTAGTTTCTCCTTCAAAGAAAGCGTTTAGAAGAATTTGTTGTTGCTCTTCAATATTTGTTTTTAATTCTTCAACAGTAATAAGACCTTTTTTATACTCATCAACAAGGGCATCATACACCGTGTTAAATGTAGAGTCGTATAGATTTTCCTCCCAAGTTTCAAAAACTGACATATTTATTCACCTCATAATTATTTTAATTTTTAACATACTTATCTTACCATTTCTTAGTAAATTTGTCAACTTTCTAAAAAATAGATTACTCAACTTATATTAATTTGAAAAGAGAAACAACACTTGGTACAAGTATCGGAACAATAACAGTAATAACAAGTCCAGAATAAAAAGCGATAATAGCTACATCTGGAGGATTACTTTTATTGATAACTGGCAATACAGAATCCATAGCAGTAGCACCAGCAGTTGCAACAGATTCATAAGAACCTATTTTTTTTGCAATAAAAGGAATAAATAATATAGCAGAAAACTCTCTTAAAACATTGGATAAAAAGGCAACTCCTCCTAAATGTGCATTGATTTTAGAAAGCTCAATTGCAGAAAAAGAATACCAACCCATACCAGAAGAGATAGCTATACTTTCCCCTAAAGATAATGAAATAAAGTAAGAAGCTATAGCCCCACCAATTAAAGAACCTAAAATTGTAATAATAGGTAATAAAAGTATTTTTTTACTCATATTTTTTAATTTGTTGA
>OGLN01001104.1_pt1 | contig 20450 bp, 14 predicted proteins | sample 1572641 | NCBI WGS metagenome assembly OGLN01 (sample SAMEA2581903, study PRJEB24529) | metagenome | biome: Human gut stool | place: China | collected 2011
GAGATTGATGATGTTGTGGGTATAGCCCGGCAGCATATGGACGGCCTGAATCCGGTCGCCGCTGACCTCAAATTCGATTTTTTCATTGGAGCCGATTCGGCGCTGCTGAATCAGCCCGTGTCCGGCCACCACCATGAAAAATTCCCACTTGCTGTTGTGCCAGTGCTGCCCCTTGGTAATGCCGGGCTTTGAGATGTTCACGGAAACCTGGCCGCAGTTCTCCGTTTTCAGCAGTTCCGTGAAGCTGCCCCGCGGGTCCACATTCATCTTCAGTGGAAACGCGGTCTTTTCCGGCGGCAGATAGGAAAGATAAGTGCTGTAGAGCTTTTTCGCGAAACTGCCCGCCGGGATTTCCGGCAGCAGCAGGGTCTGCGGCTGGTGGTGGAAGGTCCGGAGCAGGCGGACGATCTCGCCCAGGGTCTCGTGGTGACTGACCGGGACGCTGCAATACGCCCCCTCCGTCCGGTGGGGATGGCCCTCCACGGCGTTCAGGATCTCCTCCACCAGGTCGTCCACGTAAACCAGCTCCAATTCCACCGCCGGGTCGGAAACGGTGATGGGCAGGTCACGGGCGATGCTGTGGCAGAAGGTGGCCACGGCGGAATTGTAGTTGGGACGGCACCACTTGCCGAACAGATTCGGCAGACGGTAGACCAACACCTGTGCGCCGGTTTCCCGTGCGTGGGCAAAGAGCAGCTCCTCCGCCGCCTTTTTGGACTGTCCATAGGGGCTCCCGGCATATCGCCCAGTCAGGCTGGCCTGAATGGACGAGGCCAGCAGCACCGGGCAGGGGTTCCCGCTTTTCCGCAGCATCTCCAGCAGGGTGCGGGTGAAGTCCCTATTCCCGGCCACAAATTCTTCCGGGTCCTTAGGCCGGTTCACACCTGCCAGATGGACCACGAAATCCGCTTTTTGGCAGTAGCCCACCAGGGTTTCAGCCGAAGTATCCCGCGTACACAAGAGAATTTCCTCGATTTGCAGCGCGGGCCGGGTCCTGTCTCTGCGATCCTTGATGGTGGAAAGGCGCTGTGTCAGATTTTTCCCCACAAATCCGTTTGCGCCGGTGATCAGTACGTTCATCAGCAGGTCCCTCCGAACAGCTTCAGCTTCCGCAGAAGCTGTTTCATTTCCTCCACATCCAGACGCTGGGTGTTATGGGAGGTGTACTGCTCAATTCTGCCAAATTCCGGGTTTCCCTTGCTGAAATAGTTGTCATAGTTCAGGTCCCGGTTATCCGCCGGAATGCGGAAAAAGCCCGGTAGGTCCTCCGCCCGAAGCATCTCCTCTGCGGTGACCAGCACCTCATAGAGCTTCTCGCCGTGGCGGGTGCCGATGGTGGTCACGCCGGAATCCGCGCCTTTCAGCTCCAGCACCGCCTGGGCCAGTGTCTCAATGGTGGCAGCCGGGGCCTTCTGCACGAACAGGTCCCCCTGTTCGCCATGCTCGAAGGCATACAGGACCAGGTCCACTGCGTCCTCCAGGGTCATCATGAACCGGGTCATGTCGGGATTGGTGACGGTCAGGGGCTTGCCCTCGTCGATCTGCTGGCAGAACAGCGGAATGACGGACCCGCGGGAGGCCATGACGTTGCCGTACCGGGTCAGGCACAGCACCGGGTCCCCCGGCAGCATCTGCCGGGAGCGGGCGATGACATTCTTCTCCATGACGGCCTTGGTCATACCCATGGCGTTGATGGGATAGGCCGCCTTGTCCGTGGACAGGAACACGGCTTTCTTCACGCCGTTTTTCACGCAAGCGCTTATCACGTTGTCGGAGCCGATGATATTGGTTTTCACCGCCTCCATGGGATAGAACTCGCAGGAGGGCACCTGCTTCAGGGCGGCGGCGTGGAACACATAGTCCACCCCCCGGAAGGCAGAGACAATGGAGCGGTAGTCCCGCACATCGCCGATATAGAATTTGATCTTCCCGGCGTGCTGCGGCCAGCGCTCCTGATAGGTGTGGCGCATATCGTCCTGCTTCTTCTCATCCCGGGAGAGGATGCGGATTTCTGCAATGTCGGTGGTCAGAAACCGGTCCAGCACCGCATGGCCAAACGAGCCCGTCCCGCCGGTGATCAATAAAATGGTATTTGCTAAATTCATTTTCAAGGCACTTCCCATCCATTATCAGACTGCGTCCCTGCGCAGATCAATCTCTGCAATACAGATCCCTTGTGTATATTTTATCCTTTACATTGCGGAGCTCCTCGTCATACCGGTTCGCCAAGATGACATCACACATTTCCTTGAATTCCGCCAGGCTACGGATCACACGGCTGCCCTCGAAGGTATCTGCGCACAGGGAGGGCTCATAAATCACAATTGCGGCGCCTTTCATGCGCAGCCGCTTCATGATATCCTGGACGGAGCTTTCCCGGAAATTGTCGGAGTTGGATTTCATCGTGAGCCTGTAAACGCCTATTATGCGAGGCGCCTTTTGCACGATCTGATTTACGATAAAGTCCTTCCGCGTATCGTTGGATTCCACAATCGCAGAGATGAGATTCTGGGGAATGTCATGATAATTCGCCAGAAGCTGCTTTGTGTCCTTGGGTAGACAGTAGCCGCCATAGCCAAAGGAGGGGTTGTTATAGTAATTCCCGATGCGCGGATCCAGGCAAACGCCCTCGATAATGGATTGGGTGTCCAGACTACGGACCGCCGCATAGGTATCAAGCTCATTGAAGAAGCTCACGCGCAGCGCCAGAAATGTGTTGGAAAAGAGCTTGACGGCCTCTGCCTCAGTGGGATTCATGCAGCGGACAGGGATATTCTCCCTGAGGGCGCCTGCCTGAAGGGCTTCGGCAAACCGCTTTGCGGCGATGTGCATCTCCGCGCATCCCGCCGGAACGCCTAAGATGATGCGGCTGGGATACAGGTTGTCATAAAGCGCCCTTCCTTCGCGCAGGAATTCAGGGCTGAACAGTATCCGGTCATAGCCGTATTTTCTGCGCATGGCCTCTGTAAAGCCCACCGGCACTGTGGATTTGATAACGATCACGGCGCCTTGGCCTTGCGCGGCGACCTGCTGGATAACGCTTTCCACAATGGAGGTGTCAAAGGAACCCTTCCGGCTGTCATAATTTGTGGGAGTTGATATGATGACATAGTCCGCCTCCCGACAGGCGGACGCGCTGTCCGCAGTAGCCGTCAGGTTCAATTTTTTGGAGCCCAGAAAATCTTCCATTTCCCGGTCGGCAAACGGAGAGATTCTGCGGTTTACCAGCTCGATTCTTTTCGCAGCAACGTCCACCGCTGTGACTTCGTTATGCTGCGACAACAGAACTGCCAGCGAGAGCCCCACATACCCAATTCCTACAACTGTTATTTTCATGTCGATGCGATATCCTTTCTGTTGTGCCGAAAAAGCAAGGCTACCAGGCGTGGATCAGATTTTGAGCAATTCTCCCATGGACTGACCATTGATCCGGCACTGTGAAACATCAAATCCGCCTGCAGGGGTAAATGTCATTTCTCCGAAAAACGGTTTTCCATCAACATCGTATAAGTCCACCCGCACAAACTTGAAATCCTTTGACAGGATCCTGGCAGCTTCTGCCATACGATTCAGGGATGCCGGCGCTGGGGGCGTCGTTTCAAAGGACTGATAGCTGCGCTTGCCGGTTGTTCCGATCATGTTCCAATTCAGGTCAAAGAAAGCTGCCTGCATATGCTCCGAACCGCGCCCGGTCATATACAGGATCGCCAGCGGCTCGCCGTTGAAGCAATAAAACTTATAATCCTCCGGCAGAGCGCCATCGGCTGTGCCAAGGTATTTTTCCGCAAGCAGTTTCTTTGGCACGCCCTTATACTGCATTTCAGAATACCCAAGATAGTATTTCTTCCGGCTCCACCGACTCAGCGTTTTGACTGCATCCTCCTGCTTCAATTTTTTCTTGTCTGCGCAGATCAGATTAAACCCGCAGCCGAAATTCCATTTCAGCGCAAAGGCCTCCGGCAGCGTATCCCACACGATGTCCTCGGCACGGTCATATGCGGCCAGAAGGGGGATCAACATATCCCGCAACCCCTTGGCCTCCACATATGACCGCACCGCATACTTGTCTGCGCACTGACGGATCTTTGGATCGGAGCCGTAGCTGTCCAGCTTCAGCTTCAGTATTTTTTCGTTCAGGGTCTGTGGATTCTTCCAATTGATCCGTCTGTGGAACTTGAAGAAAAACACAACCTCCGTATTTAGCTTCGGGGATAGACTGGTCAATGCACTGCGGAATATATCGGATAACATCACGTCAGCCCCTTATGTAAAAATCAGATTTTCTTTCTGTGCAAGCCGTGCACAATTTCCTCAGCCAGAGGATTTCCTGTCAGCTTCCAGAAGGCGGCTGTCAGTCCGCAGCCTGCAAGAACGCCAAGGCCTATCTCTGCCAGCAGCACGGCGATAACCGGCTGACTGGCCAAAAGCATCGCGGTTCCCCGCACAACGGCGAAGATCACCACGCCGATCCCCATATACGGCAGGCACCTGAAAAGATCCCTGGCAACGGAAAATTCCGCCTGAGCACATCGGATCTGGATCAGGCAGGCGGCAAGCTCTGCGGCCAATGTGCCGATGGCTGCGCCCATCGCGCCGGTTTTGGGGATCAACAGCAGATTGACCACCAGATTGATCCCGGCCCCGACCATCACGGAGGAAATATAGTATTTTTCTTTTTTGCAGGGGATCAGATATTGATAGCGGATGGTAAAGGAGATGGTTTTGATCAGAATCACGGAGGATAAGACCTGTGTCAGCGAAACACAGGGGGAGTAGCCCGGGCCAAAGAAAAACGGAACAAATTCCCGGGCAACAGCGGCGATTCCGAAGGCAACGTAGCACGCAAAGGCAAAGGTCGTCTGAAGCGACCGGGAGAAAAGCCTTCTGTATTCTTCCATCCGGTTCTCTGAAACCAGACTGGAAAAGCGCGGCAGTATCGCCGTGCTGAACCCGCTGATGATGCCCATGGGAATGTTTATAATTTTATCGGCGCTGTAATAGTATCCGCTGTTCTCATAATCGCTGATAATACCCAACATGGTTTTGTCCATAATGTGATAGATGGACATGGCTGCAATGGGGATAAACAGGACAATGTTGGGCTTTATGTGGCAGAGGATTTCCCGGGCCGGCACCCTTGTGAAAGCCACCATTTGCGGGACCCGGCTCCACAGAAGCGCATTGCAAAGAAAATTGCTGCCCAGAACAATCAGCGTATAAATCCAAAGATCGTCCGGCGTTTTCACCAGAATCAGGATCGCCGCCGTTGAGGCCAGCTTGACGATCAGACTTCTGGTGACGGTGGCCTTGAATTGCTCAAGACCGTAATACAGCCAGTTCACATTTATGAACGCCGCGAGGATCTCCACAGACTGAATCAGCGCAATCAGCCGATTTTCTCTGCAGAAGAAAAGAATATATGCCGCATACGCGGCTGTGCAAACAAGGGTCGTGCGCAGCTGCATGGCGTAGATGCCGCAGAATACGCGGCTTCTTTCCTGAAAATTTCCTCTCACCGACGCAATGCTGCGGGTGCCGTATTTTTCAATACCCAGCAGCGAAAAGAGCACAAAATAATTTGCAACCGACAGGGTATATGAGTAAATGCCCAGTTGATTTGCCCCCAGAACTCTGGCCAGGTATGGCGCGGTCACAATTGGAAGAGCGGTCATTATGACCTGATACAGTGTCTGGTAGCCAAGATTTCTTTTTATGCTGCTCAAGTACAACCTTCCTCTCGCTTGCCGTCCTGCGCATCAGACGCGCGCCTGCCATGAAGCAGCCCGAACAGCAGCCACAGGAAATAGCACTTCACGCCGGGGCCAAAGGGGGACAGACATTCAAAAAAGCCGTTTGTGAAATAAGCGGCGGTCAGGATCCGCAATGTCAGCTTCCATTCGCTGCTGCACGGCAGACTGCGCGCCTTTGCCATGGGATACAGGGCGGAAACCAGCAGAACAACCGCCCCCAAAAGGCCAAACTGGATCCAGGCAGCAATGGGAAAGCAATCAATATAGTAATCGCCGACACCGAAGAGCCAGTGCTCTCTCAGGTGTGGGAATGCATTCAAAATAATGGAAATTCTTCCAGAGGAGATGCTGTCCAGCGAGGAAGCATTGCGCCCGGCAAGCAGAATTCCGTTGATGAAAAAGCGATAGAACCGATTGTTCACACAAAGTAAAAGCAGGAGCGTGGCCGCAGCCCCCAATATCATGCATTTGCTTCTGTTCAGATGCCGCGCCTTCACATTGCTGAACAGCAGCATAAGAATAACAACAAAAAACTCCACGATGGTTGCTCTTGAGCGCAGCAGGAACATGAATACCACCTCAAAGGCCAACAGAAGAAATCGTATGATCCTTCCGGGGCGCGTCTTCGGGCGGACCACAATCAACAGCAATACAATTGCGGTGACTGCAATTTGAGAAATCGAGTTTTTGGAGGAGTAAAGATACTGCGCACCAGACAGCGCAGACAGATTTCCGGCAAAATACTGAATATATATGATGAGGGATACAACGAGAGCGCTGATGACATATGCGTTTACAAGAGCATCCCGCTTTTCTTCATGGATCCGGCCTGCTGCAAAGAAGCCGATAAAATAGACGAAAACAGACAGAAAATAGGAATACAGCAGACTGCTGCGTTGGTAGGCGATTCCAGTGAATAGCGCCTGCACGAACATGGCAGCGGCAAAAAAATACGCATATTTCAGCAGCCCAAGGATCCGTATATCCACAATCCGGAAGTCCTTTTTCAGCAGCATGAACAGCGCAAGGGCAAACCAGGCGGCAACGGAGATCATACGCGTGGAGCTTCTCGCGGCAAAAAAGGGCAGCTGAGACAGATTCGTAAGAACGCAGACAATAACCAAGCATACGGAAACCGAATCCCACTCCCTATTGTTGAATCGTTTTTCTAAACCTATCATTTATCACACCTACAACAAAACAGAAAGAACTTCGGCACAGGGCGGAAAGCCCCGCCGTCACACAGCGGCACCCCCCAAAACATCCCGCAGATACCGCCCTGCAACAGCGGAATTTGACAGTTCCCTTGCTGTCTGATAGGCAAGCCTTGACATGGCGGCCCGCTCGTCTTTGGCCATGTCGAAAATCGAACGATAAATCTGCGCAAGCTCATCCGGGTTTCCGGCTGTGCACAGGAAGCCGTTCTGACCATTATGAATGATGCCGTCTATCCCTTCCTGCACGGAGCCAACAGTAATGCAGCCTTCGATCATTGCCTCCAGGTATACAAGCCCGAACGCCTCATCGCGGCTGACCATGGTGAAAACATCTGCCTCATGCATCAGGCGAAAGACATCCTCTCTGGGAATGCGGCCATGGAATCGGACGCGGCCGGCGATCCCCAGGGCGGCGGCCTTCTCCTCCAGGGCGTCTCGCTCATTGCCGGAACCGACAATGTCCAGCGTCCAGGCCCTGTCCATAAAGCGAGACAACGCTTCCAGAATGGTATCTGCGTTTTTTCGGACGATCAGTTCGCCGACATAAAGAAAGCGGCTGACACAGCCGTCAAAGCACCGCGTGAATTCCTGGGCGGCCGCGGCGTCAGGTATGCCGGAATAGCAGATAAAAGGCATTTCTGCCAGCTCCAGCCGTTGCTTCACCGCCCTGGCAAGGGCCTCGGAGCGGCACCCGATCCGGTCGATTCGCCGGATGCAGGCCTTCAGCACCTGCGGATACATCCGGGCATAATGAATGCTGTGAAATACCAGCGCATTGGGCGCCGGGAAATAGGACTTCAGTTCCGACAGAAGCTGCGCGGAAGGGCTGGCCCAGTGTCCCAGTATCACGTCGGGGACAAAGCCGATTTTTTGCAGGTCATCTGCGATACTGCGCGCGCAGCGGCGGATTGTGTGCGCCGAAGTAAGCCCCCGGGGAATCCACTTGAAAAGCGGCTTGCGAAATACCGGAATCCCATTGATCTTGTAAGCCTTTTCGCAAACGATTGAATAATCGGATACTTCATAGGTCGTGCGGGATTTGATCAGCCTTTTCACGGACTCCGGCAGGAAGTAGATCAACGGGAAGATCTTGTTCACGGTGTGGATCACGACAACCTCATGCCCCATTTGCTGCCACGATTCGGTAAAATGCTGAATCACCCTTGTGGCAGAGGTATTCTTCGGAGAGTCGGGACGCGGATATACAGTGGTGAGCATCAATATTTTCATATAAAATCGGGTTCCCCTTCTATTGCGTCCCGCAGCGCTGACGGACTGCTCATATACGGTCCGTAATGGGCCAGCTTTCTGTCATCCCAATCCCAGAATTGTGTCTCCTGCAGGAAAAGGATCGTTTCATAGTCAAATCGTTTTCGGATAAAATGCGCCGGATTCCCGGCCCAGATTTCATAAGGCGGTATGTTGTGGGTCACGATACTTCCCATGCCGATCACCGCACCGCTGCCGACTGTTATGCCGGACTGAATCTGCACGCCTGCCCCAATCCACACATCATTTCCGATAACCGTCAGCGGAACCTGCGGCCTGGGGTGTGAGGCAAAGTGCGTTTTAAGGCAATTTTTACCTGCTTCAAATACCGGTGATGTGGAGACCCGTTCCATCGCGTGCTTGTGCCCGCCGATCCTGCAGTTGTCCGCAATGGAGCAGAATGCACCAATCTGCACCCGGCAGGTGAAGCAGTCATGACCAATGTAGGAGTACCTTCCGAGGACGGTGTCGTTGATCTGACTGCCGGAACAGACCTTTGCCTTTTGATGAATTGCGGATGACCCCGTAATCGCAGGCCGGTTCAGCAGGATTTTTTCGGCTTTTGCAAAGTAGTATCGAATGAAGCGGCTTATTTTTTTTGCAATCATGTATAAGTTATCCTCAATTCAATCAAAACCCACATTGTGGTAAGGGAGATTTCTCTCCCTTACCACAATGTACATGGGTCCGGGGCAATTGCGGCGGAGTGCACAGGCGCGCTCCGCTTGCCTTAGGCTTTACCGGGTTTTGTAGGCGATTCCGTGGCTCACGGCATACTCATGGGCATAGCTGCCTTCAGCAACATCCAGCACCACGCTGCCGCTGCCCTTGAAGGCGATCTGGTCGATGCTGTTTGTGCCCAGAGGCACATAAACGCTGGTCAGCTTATAGCAATAGCCAAAGCTGCGGTCGCCGATGGACTGCACACCCTCCGGCAGGACGATCTCCGTCAGGCTGGTATCCAGGCAGAAGGCCAGGCGGCTGACGGTCTGCAGCTTGCTGCCCTTCTCGAAGGTGACGCCGGTCAGGTTGGATGCACCGTAGAAGGCGTAAGCGCCGATAGAGGTGATGTCCGCGCCGATCTCCACGCTGCGGATCCGGGTGCGGTATTCGGCCCAGGGCTGCGCGTTCTGGTTGGGATAATTCGTCATAGCACCGCTGCCGGAGACAACGAATCTGCCGCTCTGATACAGCGTCCAGGAGACATCGCTGCCGCAGCTGCCGCTGGCCAGAACACTGTCAACAAACTCTCTCAGCGTATAGGCGATCCCATACTTCACGGCATAATCATGGGCATAGCTGCCTTCGGCAACGTCCAGCACCACGCTGGGCGTCTGGCTGAAGGCGGTTGGGTTGATGCTGGTCACACCCTGCGGGATGTAGAGCTTAAGGAGTCTCGAGCACTCCGAGAAGCCGAAATAGCCGATGGTCTTGACAGACTCCGGAAGCACAAGCTCCGTCATCGATTTAAGACCGGTAAAGCACGCGGCATACAGTGTTTCCAGCTTGCTGTTCTCGGCAAACGTAACAGATGTTACATAGAAGCACTTGGACAGATAGCCGATGGCAGTGACATCCGGTCCGATTTCAATGCTGCGGAAGCCGGACCGATAGGCAGACCAGGGCGCAACGCCCTCTCTGGCATACTGCTGCACGGCGCCATAGCCGCCAAGCTTGAACGTGCCGTCGTTATACAGAATCCACTCCACCGTAACGCCGGAGAAACCGGCTACTTTCACGTTGGCCGACTCGGATCCCACATAATAGCCGTCCTCAAACAGGCAGGTCTCGCCGCAAATTGTATAGCTGCCGTCCAGCGCCAGGCCGTTTGCGTCGAAATAAATCGGGACGGTGCCGATTTTTGTGCTTCCGATCACCCGGTGTCCGCTTTCAAAGTATACGCGGCGTCCGGACTCTCTGTCCGTTGCCCAGCCGTTATACTGCGTCTGGGCCGCGTTTTCGGTGTATCCGCAGACGGAGCACTCCAGCTCGTCAGTGGTGCGGTCGTGAACATAGGTGTGCTCATCGTTCCGGCAGATGGGGGCGGTGCGGCGGGTGAACTGATCCAGCACCGTCCGGGTGCCGTCGGCGGCCACGTTATAGGCGGTGACGGTGGCCTGGAAGCGGTCGGCGGTGACGTCCACATAGACGCTGTCGAAGTCCAGGGTGGCCACGTCAAAGTGGAAGTCGGGATTGTTCACGATGGAATAGGACTTGCCGCCGGTGGAGCCGCAGATGCAGTACACCGTGCCGTTTTCGTCCACCTGACCGCCGGTCATGGGGGCGGTGCGGGCATAGCTGTGGTCATTGCCGGAGAAGTAGAAGTCGATGCCGGCTGCATCGCAGGCAGCAGGCAGATACTGCACATAGGTTTCGCCGCCGCCGGTGGGATTGGTGTAGTATGCGGGCACGTGGGTCACCAGCACCTTCCAGGTGCAGGTGCTCCTGGCCGCATCCTCCACCAGCCACTGGGTGAACTGCTGAAGGGTATCCTTGTCGGAGGTGTGATTCAGCACGGCAATATACACGTCGCCGCGCTCCACGGAGTACCAGGCGGCGGGCACGCCGAACACGCTCTTGGCGGCGATGGCGTTATTGCCGCCGTCATCAGCCTCGTGGTTGCCGATCACGTGGATCATATCCGTGTTGCGGATGCCGTCCAGAGTGAACAGGGACAGGGCGTCCTCCCACTGGTTATAGTAGCGGACGTTGTCCACCGCGTCGCCCAGCTGGACGCCGAAGGGATACTGCCCGGCCAGATGATCGGCGATGCGTTCCATGCCCTCCAGGGCGGCCTCCTCCTGGATATCGGCCAGCAGGAAGAACCGGGTCTGCTTTTCGGCGGCGGGCACGGTAAAACTGCGGACCTCCGACCAGACGGAGCCGTCGCCCACCTGGTAATAGTAGGTGGCCCCGGCCTCAAGGCCCGTCAGGGACACCGCATTGACGCGGTTGATCTGCTTGCTGGAGGAATAGGAGATCAGGCGGCTTTCGCCCTCCACCTCCGCAGCGCCGGTCATGTCGGCGCTGGCCGAGATCCGGGCCACGGCCCGGGCGGCGCTGTGGACGGGATTGCTCATCCAGGTGACGGTCTTGCCGTCGGCGCTCTGGGATAGGTTATAGATCACATAATAGGGAGCGCCGGTTTCATCCCCCACAGCGTCATAGCTGTACAGGGTGATCTGATAGGAGCAGTTGCCCTCCGCGTCGGCGGCCCGCAGGTTCACGCTGCCCTGGGCGGCCGTCAGGCTGGAGATGTCGATCCGGCCGTTTTCATCGGTAACGCCCAGCAGCACATCGTTGGCGTACACGCTGACGCCGGAGGCGGCCTTGCCGTCCCGGATCACGGTGACGGAGGCGGCGGCTGCGCTGCCCACCACGGCGGTGTCCGCCTGGATGCGGTACATGGCCTCAATGGGGCGGTTCGTCACGGGAGTGGTGAAGCCGGTGGCATACTGGTTCAGGTCGCTGATGTCCAGGCCCTCCGTCTGCTTGCAGCCGTAAGACCCCTTGGTGACCTGTACGTTAACGCTGCTGCCCTCGGTGACGGAGGTGGGGATGGGGATGTCGATCGTGGCCAGCGCACCGCCGGTATATTTCTCGTGGTCAATGGCAGTGATGCTTACGGATGCGAGGCCGGCATCGTAGCTCCATGTACCCGTTACGCCCTCGGGGAAGGCAACATTGGTAACGGGATAGCTGCGCGTGACGGAGATGGCTGCCGTCAGGGACGTGATGGACGCCGGGTCGCTGCTGCTCAGCGCCAGCTCCCAGGTCTTGCCCACAGTGGGCTGGCCCTGAAGCTCCAGGGACACGCCGGGCACGTCCGTCTGCTCCGCGTTCACGGTAAAGTACCGGGTCTCCCGGGTGACGTTGCCGTAGCCGTCCTTCAGATAGAAGGTGATGGAGTGCAGGCCGTTGCCGAAGTGCATCAGGCCGGAGGTGCTGCCCAGGTTGTCCCGGTCATACGTGCCCCGGTAGGTGCCGTCGAAATAGAAATAGGCGGACTCCACGCCGGTGGCGTAGGGGTCGGTCTCCTCGCTGTCGTCATAGGTGACGAAGAAGCGGAGATTGCCGGAATTCAGGACCGCGCCGTTCTCCAGCTCCGTCTTGGTGCCGTCGTCGTTGACCAGCTGGATGGAGTTCACCACGGGAGCGGTGACATCCTGGTTGTTGGCGCCGTACACCACGCACAGGTTGTCCAGCAGGATATAGCCCTTCAGCTCGCTCTTGTCCAGCTTCACCCCGTCGGTGGTATACCAGCCGATGCCGCCGGTGGTGACCATGGCCCGGAACAGCATGCCGCTGTTGACCCGGATCTTTGCACCGGCATAGGAGGTCAGGTCAGCCTCCAGATACTGCCAGCCGGACTTCAGCCCCTCACCGGCGCCGGCGCTGCCGCTGCTGAAGTTGATATAGGCGTTGGTCCAGCTGCTGCCGCCATCAGTACTGGTGGCAATCTGGGCCCGGAGCCAGGGAACGGGAACGCCCTCGGGGATGTAGACCCACGCGCCCAGGGCGGTGGGGGTGCCGTCGATGGCCAGGTTGTCGCCCAGGCCCAGGCAGGCGCCGTCGGTGCCGTTGATATTCGTCCAGTCGTATTCCAGCTTCACGGCGTTGTGGCCGAAGCGGACGATATCGGCATAGGCCTCGTCGGTGTCGGACACCACGGAGCCCTTCACCACGCCGCCGCGTCCCGCGTAGTGATAGGTGGCCACGGCGTTGGCGGCCAGGCCGGAAAAGCTCTCCACGGTGGTGCCGATGGTGGAGTAATCCCAGGGATCCGCGTCGCCGCCGTCAATGATCATGGTGGGCTCCATGCCGATGTTCACGGTGACGGAGGCCGTCAGGTCGCCCCGCACGGCGGTGACGGTGGGGCTGCCGGAATACTTCACATTGTCGGTAACGGTGAACCGGTTGCCGCTGAAGCTTCCGGCGCCGGGGTCGGAGATGCTCCACTGGATATCGTTATCCTGCAGATGGACCGTCTCCGTCTGATAGGTGGCCTTGAAGCCCAGATCGCTGACGTCCTTATAGTTCAGGTTTACCTCGTCAGAGGCAAAGGCCAGCTTGTCCGGGTTCTGCACATGCAGCACGGCGGTGCCCACGGTCCGCCCGCCGCTGACCAGGTTCACCGTCACATCCCCGGTCTTGCCGGAGGAGGTGAACACGGCGCTGGCGCTGCTGCCGGACAGGTCGGTGGCGGTCACCGTGCCCATGGACGCATCACTGACGGTGAAAACCGCGTCCTCCGGCAGGGCCTTGGCGGCAGCGCCGGAATAGTCCATGGCCTCCGCCGTCAGGGTGACGGAGGAGCCGGGGGTATAGTACTCGTCGTCGGGGGTGACGGCGGCGTGGTCAAACTCGCCGGAGGCCGCCACGGTGGACACCACCAGGATGGTGCCGGACACCACGCGCTCGCTGCCGCCTGCCGGGGTGTTGCGCATGGTCACATCCTGCTCACCCTCCCGCTGGGAGATGTAGGTGGAGGAGCCGCCCTCGTCCAGCTGGATGGCCGCCACGCAGCCCAGGGCCACCATCATCCGGGCCTCCTCGGCTGCGGTATAGCCCACGGAACGGGGGGCCATGGTGCCGTCGGCCTGGAACAGCACCACGGTGCCGTCGGCCTTGATGCCCACGCAGGTGCGGGGATAGTAGCCGCTGTTGCCGGACTCGGTGATGACCACCTTACCGTCCCAGACCATGGCCACCAGGGCGTCCACGGCCTCCAGGATCTTCACGGTCTTGCCCTGCTTGGCGCTCTGATCTGCCTCGGCCTGGGCCAGGGTGGTGCCCTCCCGGAACACGTTCACGGAGCCGTCGTCAAAGGCGGCGATAAAGGCGCGGCTGGAATTGTCGTGGTGGACCACGCCGTTCATCACCAGATAGCCGGAGGGCTCGCCGGTGTTGATGTTGAACCAGGAGGCGTTGACGCCGCCCACCACGTTCAGGCCGGACTCTTTTTCATAGACATGGGCCTGGTCCGTGGTGGTTTTCAGAGTCCAGCCCTGCTCCTTGGGGTTGCGGTTGCCGTAACCGGCCACGATTTTGGCCCGGCCTCCGGCGGTGCTGACCTCCATGACGTTGGCCACCGTCTGAGAGTTGCCTTCGGCATTGTTGGTGATAATGACCTTCTCGGTGATATCCGGCGCGATCGTATAGTTCTTAAGAGAGGTCACATGGTAGCTCGTCCCATCGATGGAGCTGCCCTTCCCAATCTGTGTGCCGTCGGCACCGGATGCAGTTGGCCGCTCGCTGTTTCTGCCTGCTCCGGCAGCCATAGCCTGTATGGGAACAAGGTTCGCCAACAGGCACAGGCAAAGAAGCACCGTCAGAAATCGCGAACGACGCCTGGGTTTTGCCATAACAATCCTCCTCACAAATTTTTTATCCAGTCTCCCCGGATGGCGTGTCATCCGGGGAAAAAAGACCTGAGTTGCGGTGTGCACCGGCTTCCAGCGGGCCCATAAAAGGCCGGCTCCTCAGTTGGCCGAGGGGAATATGTCCTCAAACAAGGCGGCATACCTGGCCAGACCGACGCTTTTTGCATACCTCCCGGTATACAGCATCAGCGCGTTTTTCGACATTTTTCCGCACATTTCCGGGCTCTGGTACAGCGACAGGATATTCTGTGCAAGCTGCGCGCCGTCTCCTGTCTCCGAAAACAATCCGACCGCCTGGCGCACGGATTCCTCTGCCAGATAAGACTCCTTTTCCGCCACGGTCAGAACAGGCAGACCGCCCTGCAGATAGCTGTAGTACTTGCTGGGAGCGCACATGCCCATCAGGCCGCGCTCCAGGCTGACGATGCCGCAGGAGCTGGCTGCAAGGGCCTGGCCGAAGGCGGCTCCGGTAAGAAAGCCGCAGATCCGGACATTGGGCAGATGCTCTGCCGCCTGTCGGATGAGAGGCAGCTTGCTTCCGTGCCCGGCCACCATAAATTTGATGTGCGGCCGGTCTTTCAGTAGCTCCATGGCCTGAATTAGTGCCGTTTCGTCCTGACACACGCCCAGATTGCCGAAATAGGACACAACAAAGTCGTCCTCAGCATATCCCAGCTTCCGGCGGGCGTCAGCTGCCCCCTCCGACGGGGCCTCGTGGGCCCAGTTGGCGATCGTCACCACCCTGTCCTCCGACAGCTCCGGCCGGTTCCGCAGCAGGAACTCCCGCATCTCGTCCGTCAGGGCGACAACGGCATCGGCACGCTTGAACAGCGACCGGTTGATGCCCCGCATCACCTGGGCAATTGCCCCGCCGGAGGTCAGACTGCCGGAGGCGTAGGCAACTTCTGGATAAACATCGTAGGACACAAAGATGATTTTCGTGTTAAAGAGTCTATTTGCCCAAATTGCAGCGATAGGAAGTACTGGGGGGTTCGAATAGACAATGACCGTCTTGTAGTTCTTAATTTCAAAAATATGAAGCAGTACCGAAAGTGTAAAAGAAAAATAGTTAATCAGTCTGCCGAGCTTACTGCGTCGGCTGAACTGTATGTAATGAAGCCGATGAATCGAAACGTCATCCTTCATTTCTCTGGCCGAAACTTCGCCGCTGGTGTTATATTCTCTTGGATAGCCGCATAGGGCATCAACGGAATATCCACTTTGCGCCAAATATCTGGCAGTATCAAAGGGAAGTGTTGCGGAGGAATTGTATTCCGGATAGAAAAACTGGCAGAGGAAAAGAACGTCACGTTTCATTTTTTCACAATCTCTCTTGCTTGTTCTTTATTACGGGTTAAGAACTCTAACGTGCAATATCACCGGGCTCCTTCATGAGAAAAAACGATATGTACAGTCTTTAGGAGACATCTGATATCGAGGGTGATAGATTGGCTCTCAATGTATTCCATATCGTAGATGATTTTTTCTTCCGGCTTCAGCGAGTACCCACCGTTCACCTGTGCATATCCAGTCAGTCCCGGCATAACCAGCAGGCGGTTAGAGAACCCCGGAATGTATTGCTCAAATTTCCTGTAGAAATAAGCCCGTTCAGGCCGTGGGCCAACGAAACTCATATCACCGCGTAGAATATTATAGAGCTGGGGGAGCTCGTCCAGCCGGGTGCGCCGGAGGATCTGGCCAAAGTGGGTACATCTTGGATCCTGCTCGTCTGCCCACTGCGGGCCGTTTTCCTCCGCATCAAGGCGCATTGATCTGAATTTATAAATCATAAACGGCTTTCCGTTGATGCCGAGTCGCTCCTGCTTAAAAATCGGAGCACCTGGCGAGTCTATGATGATGATCAATGCAATAATCATCATCGGGATTGCCAAAATCAGCAGGCCCAAGAAAGAACATACTATGTCAAAAGCGCGCTTTGTTATCAGGTACAGCCTCTTCTGCTGCAGCACAGGTTTAGCTATCTGAATGATTACATCTGCAGAGCGTTCCTCTGCCAAACAGCATGTTGCTGTTGACGCCATATATTCCACATCCCTACACTTTTAGTCTCTAATGGTTGCACCGTCAGGTCATTGTCGAGGCAGATGGAGTCAAATACTCTTCACGAACATTTGGTACAACAAAGCTATATATCTGATCAAATGCCCATTGTGTGGTCACGTCATCATCCGGCATCTCGCCGCCAAGTACTCTTGCTGCAAAAGAAAGCATCGTATCATAAACCTGATGAAGCACCATGTTAACATTCACTTCCGGCTTGAACGTCTGTTCCATTGTTGTAAACATCTCCTGAAAGCATTTAAGATGCTCCTCGTATGCATAAGTGCGGCAATTCGCAGAGTAGTAGTATCGAAGGTAAAAGAGGCAGTCGTCTCTTCTTTCCAGAATAAACCGCCAGCTCACAGACCATAGCTGAAATGCTCTGTCTTTCCACGTAGTATTCTGCACATGCATGACATAAAGATTTTGCTTAAGGAAATATGCAAAGTTTACATCTTCCATATGGAATGCAGCGCGCAGCAGATCTTCTTTGCTCTAAAACATCGGTAGATGTTTGCCTCATTCAAGCCAGCATCTGCTGTAATCGCCTTTGTCGTTGCTTTATCCAATCCATCTCTGGCCATAACACGAACCGCACTTTCAATAAAAACCTGCTTTGTATTTTCAACTTTCCTCATTCAATTGACCCCGTTGCCATGCGTAATGCACGTTCGTTAAGTAGGTGCCTGCTTCATCAACGCCAAGAAAAAAGCAAATCATTTTATTGGTTCTAATGATTTGCTGATGCATAAGCGCTATTTTCGTGGAGTTTGCCACTCCACGGGAATGATAAAGACTAATTATTTTTCCGTATTATAGCATATTGCACATAGGAATGCAATTACTTCAGTGGGTAAATGGAAGAAAAAAGTGGGACTTTGTCAGCCTGTGTTAATATTATGCAAGGAATTACGTAGCTTTAGAGATTCAGCGCAGTCAAACCGACAGTCTGGATGGGCTTAAACCCACAAAATCATTGCGCAAGGAGGAATTACGAAATGGCGAAGGGTGAGAATATCTTCAGACGGCGGGATGGTCGCTGGGAAGCTCGCTATTGCAAGGGACGTGAGCTATCCGGAAAAATCAAATATGGATACTGTTATGGAAAAACATATCGCGAGGCCAAAGAGAAAGCGGAAAAGTGCAAAGCGGCGTTAGCAAATGGACAGCCTATGCCAACGTTCAAGGTGAAGGACCCATTTTCTGCCTATTGTCTGGGGTGGCTTCACACAAAGAGAAGTAAGGTGAAAGAGTCAACATATATCAAATACGGCACAGTAGTTGAAAAGCATATCATTCCCAAACTTGGCGAATGCTGCCCCTTGGGATTTACCACGGAGCTGATGGACGATTTTATCAAAGAATTGCAGTTTGAAGATGAGCTTGCCCCGAAGACCGTACATGATATTCTGGTCGTATTACATGGGATCCTAAAGTTTACTGCTCAAAAGTTTGAGGGAGCCTTTCCAGTGGTGGAGATCAACTATCCGAAGATCATGAAAAAGGAGATGCGCGTTTTGTCAAGAGAGGAGCAGGAGCGCTTCATTTCCTATCTGCAAGAAGACCTGGATCCGTGCCGATTTGGCATCCTGCTGGCGTTGTGTACAGGTATCCGAATTGGTGAACTCTGCGCACTGCGTTGGGAATGTGTTTCTACAAGAGATACTTGATGATCTCGTTTCCATAGGCGAAGAGATTGACATGAGGCAGGAGCAATTCCGCCGAGTGGACATCCATTGTGAAGTTCAGTTCATCAATGGCCGCCTCCTGCGGCGAACTGATCTCCGGCGTGAGGATGTAATCCCCGATATGCTCAACAAGACCCGCAGCGGCAGCCAGCTCCGTTACCTCGAAATGCTCCAGCAGAGCTTTCAGCTTCGGGAACTGTTTTTCACGAGAAGGCATATTCTTCACAGATTCTGCAAACTCGTTGAAGGTATCCAGCTCCATTGGCAGGTCGGTAAGCTCTGCCGCTTTTGGGATGATTCCATCGTAGTCGAGGACCATAACACCCTCCCAGCCATCCGCTCCGAGCTGCTTCTGCGCTTTTCTCAATGTTTCAGCAGACGCAGGCAACTCCAGCGTGACAGTCCGGTCATCTTCAAGGTCGGGATGCAGACCAAGGGTGAGACGGAAGAGATATTCCGGCTTTTCGGGAAGCTCCTTGGCGCAGGGCGGTGCGTTGACCAGTTCACTGTGCTGCACCACATACGCCTGTGTGCCCATAGGCCCAATCCCATGTGACGAAGTGAACTCCGTGTTTGCTCTGAACTCCAGCCAGCACAGTGCCATTGAAATCCGCCAGCACCTTGTAGCCGTCCTCCAGATCACTGGCCTTCAGAGGAAGAGCCTGCTCCATCTGCCGCATATATTCCGCTGTGGTTCTGACGATCTCATACACCTTGTCCTTGGCGGCGACCCGTTCCAGTTCATTAATGTCCTCATTTCGGTAGGTGATGCCGCCGTTCTCGGTCACCTCGCACAGCGGCGTACCGTCAAGCAGGACACGAAGCTTGCCGGTATCAGTTCTGTCCGTGCGAAATCCTTCTCGGGCAAGAACGATTTCTGTCTCTCTGAGGTAACGGTTCTTTTCTTCTGCGCTGATGCTCATATAGCTCCTCCCGTGTGTAAAAAATAAGGCCGGAGCGATCCTGCTCCGGCCTACAAATACAGGCACTACTACCAGCGCCCTTTTTGAAATGAAAAAGGGCGCCGTTTTCTCAGTCCGTCAGGACCAACAAAACGACGCCCAAGTCTTTGTGAGTTTTTTTGAGAAAAACACCGCTGCCAGTCAGAAAAAACGCCGTTCAAAAAGGGCACTGGCTGAATGCATCTGCCTGAAAAGGGAAACCGCCCGGTTCAAATCAGGGCAGACGCTCTGAAACAGCGATTTGCATCTATGGTTTGAAAGAAAGAATCCGGGCCCGAAAAAGCCCGGAAACGGTTGATGCGCCTGGCTTTTCGCCAGACGCATCTATACCGTTTCGTTAATTTGGTCGGAGTGCGGGGATTTGAACCCCGGGCCTCTTGGTCCCGAACCAAGCGCGCTACCAACTGCGCTACACCCCGAAAAAAAATCCGCAGCAACTTTGCTGCTGCGGTGGTTGGGGATGAGAGAATCGAACTCCCACAAACGGAGTCAGAGTCCGTCGCACTACCATTATGCAAATCCCCATTGCATGTTTGTTAAGAGGCTTTGCTTCCGCGCTGCCCTCAACGCTTAGTTATTATAGCGGACTGGCAGGCATTTGTCAACACGTTTTTTGAAGTTTTTTTGATAAAATATGGAAACAACGAAGCAACGAGCATAAAATACAGGGCGACTCAAGAGATGACAAAATATATGCGCTTTTACTCTGGCTTGCCGCAGCGGTTTGGCTGCAAAACAGGCAATGAACCGCTGCGCAAAAGGCGGCGGGAGATTGGGAACACCGGCAGCCCGCAGCGTGTTTAACCCAGAAAATCCATAGGGTGTATCTGAAACGTCGAAAATATCGTCTATTCTACACACGCAAAATCCTGCTTGTGTTTGCGAAATATCCGTCATCTTCTTTGTTTTCAGATACACCTTAGGGCTTCCGCAAGCCCCCGGCTTAGCCGGGGGGCCTGACTATGTATAAGCAGGCTGAAGCGGAACAAAACAATGCCAAACCCCGTGATTGCGGATAGAGAAAAAATTCAGTGCAGATTTTGGGGTAGAGGGTAAAAGCGGCAATATGGAGCAGATACTGATACCGCCCATAAAAAACATAAAAGAAAAACCTTGAAGC
>OGLN01001111.1_pt1 | contig 20390 bp, 18 predicted proteins | sample 1572641 | NCBI WGS metagenome assembly OGLN01 (sample SAMEA2581903, study PRJEB24529) | metagenome | biome: Human gut stool | place: China | collected 2011
TATCCGGATCTGTAATGTTCTGCACTATATGCTTTACTCTTCCATCAGGCATATCCTCAGTGTAATATTTTCTTGTAAGCTTAAGGTTCTGCGAACCCGGAGCCCCATGCTCAAACAGCCGTATCTTGTTTACCGGCATCTTAAACGCCTCATTCTGCGTATCTGTCATATCTACTCCTCCCTGCTCTCAAGAAACAAAAGCTTATTAGCCTGTATGCTCAGCTCATCATAATGCATAAGCATATCACTCTCATCATATTCTTCCGGAATCACTTTATAGCCTTCAAACCTTATAAGATTCTTGAAATATTCTTCCACATCTGCTGTCTGCTTAACAACAACCTCACTGAATGCCACTCCCTCTTCTGACTCCTGAAAATCCGGTCTGTAAAGAAGCTCACCGGTAATTATATTTTCTTTATCGGCTACAAATACAGCTTTGGCATAATATTTGTTACTGTCCGTTGTCGCAAGACGTATTCTTCTTGGTGGTGCCATCGTCTTATCATTCATGGCATTCGCTTTCCTGACTTCTTCTGAATCAAAATATTCCTTTTCAATTATCATATTTATCCTTCTTTCTGTCATATAAATCACTCATAGTTTTATAATATCCAAAACAGGACGATATATTTAAGGTTCTTATGGATATATGTTCTAAACAGGCTTTTGTAATGTATTATAACTTAAAGCGGTAGCCTACCCCCCATATCGTTTCGATATATTGTGGCTTACTTGTATCAAGTTCTATCTTTTCCCTTATCTTTTTAATATGGACAGTAACGGTTGCAATATCACCGATAGAATCCATATCCCATATTTCCTTAAAAAGCTCTTCCTTAGTGTATACATGATTAGGATGTTCTGCTAAGAATGTAAGAAGATCGAATTCCTTAGTTGTAAATATCTTCTCTTCACCATTAACGAATACTCTTCTGGCTGTCTTATCTATCCTGATGCCTCTTATTTCGATAATATCATTTTCAGGCTGGGCACTGTTTACAAGTCTTTCATATCTTGAAAGATGTGCCTTAACTCTGGCAACAAGTTCACTTGGACTAAAAGGCTTCGTCATATAATCATCAGCACCTACGCCAAGTCCTCTTATCTTATCGATATCCTCTTTTTTAGCTGATACCATGATAATAGGAGTATTCTTAACTTCTCTTATTCTTTTGCATATCTCAAAACCATCTACACCTGGAAGCATGACATCAAGAATATATATGTCATAATCCCCGTCAAGTGCCTCTGCAAGACCTGTTGTTCCATCCTTGCATGTTGTTACCGTGAATCCACTTAATTCAAGGTAATCCTTTTCAATATCTGCGATTGCTTCCTCATCTTCAACTATCAATACTTTGCTCATACAATTGTCCCTTTCTATTCCTTTTATATTTTATTTTTGCAGAATTCCAAGCTGGTTATTCTCATTATACTTAAGCAGATTAAGATGCATTGTAGTTCCTTCGCCTTCAACACTCTCTGCCCATATCTTGCCTTTATGGTCTTCAACGATTTTCTTGACAATAGCAAGTCCTATGCCGCTGCCGCCTTGCTTGGAGTTTCGTGATTCATCAGTACGGTAGAATCTTTCAAATATTCTTGAAATATCCTTGCCTGCTATACCCTTGCCATTGTCAGCCATGACAACATGTACATACTCGCCCTCGTCATAAAGGTCTATATCTATCTTTCCCTTACGGCCTTCTACCATGTACTTGACTGAGTTGCTGATTATATTATTGATAACTCTCTTTAACTGCTCTGGGTCTGCGACTATCATTACCGGCTTGTCTATATGATTCCTGTAGTTCAGCTCTATGCCAGAGGCATCCAGTTCTGTGCCTATTTCTTCACAGCAGTCATCAAAATAATCTGAAACATTAAGTTTTATAAATGTATATAATATCCTGTTAGCATCAAGTCTTGAATATATAGTAAGTTCATCTATAAGCTTATCCATATCATTAACCTTGTTGGAAATAGTCTTAATATACTTTGCCTGTTTTTCCGGAGTATCGGCTATTCCATCACGTAGACCCTCAACATAGCCTTTAATAGCTGTGAGCGGTGTCTTTAAATCATGTGATATATTTCTTATAAGTTCCTTCTCTTCTTTATCTGACTGAAGCTTATCCTCTGATGACTTCTTTAGTATAAGTCTCATCTCTTCAAAGTCCTTACACACATCACCTATTTCGTTATCAGGAACCCTTGGCATCTCAAAGTCAAAGTTTCCTTCTTTTATATTATCTGTTGCAAGCTTCAGCTTGTTAACCGGCTTGATGATAGAACTGTATATCCACAGGTTAAGCACAAGGCTGGTTATTACAAGTATGATGATGATGATAAAAACAAGCTGCCATAGCATCTGTCTTATCTGTGGTATGCTCTGCTTAACAGATGTGACGATAGACACACTGTATATATTTCCTAAGCTGTCTGAAAAGTCTACCTGTTTTATAAGACTATGATATATGCCACCTCTATATGTAGCAACATCCGTTATGTTGTTCTCATCTGTCTCATACTCTGGAAGAAGCCTTGCAAGATCTGTGTTTGAATATTGTGTTGAATTATATATGACATTATTATTCTTTCTTACAACAAGCTCTGAAAGTCTGTCATTTAATGTGGAACCAAGTGACTCAAGGTATGCCCTGTTGTTAAATGTCGTTGGTTCTTCTTCTGCCTGTTCTTTTATCTGCTCATACACATCATCTGTAATACTGCCAAACAATGTCATAGGCGAATAAAAATATAACAGTACCGTATCGTCTTCTACATTATATGTCTTGCATATACTATCCGACTGTATCTTAAATATTCCGACAACAAACACGCATAAAAGCAGCGCCGGAAGTATAACCATAACGCAGAATGAAACCTTTAACTTATCTTTTAATTTCATGTTTTCTCCATATAAGTCATATTAATATATTTACAACCATCATGATAATAGTTTAACATATTTTAACAGAATATTTGTAAAAAAATGATAAAAATATATAAAAAAACTGCGGAAATATATCATGCCTGCGATATCTTGTGATAAATCTGCCATTATCACTCCGGATATCTGCACAATATTATTCTCCGCAGTCTATTATCATCCTATTTTCAACTTAAACTTCTGAAGTTCTCTTTCAGAATCTACTCTTGCTATAACAGCACCAAGTGCTGAAAGTTTACCTTCAAAATCTTCGTACCCTCTCTGGATATACTCTATATCGTCTATTTCTGATATGCCCTCTGCCGCAAGTGCCGCGATCACAAGTGCTGCTCCAGCTCTTAAATCAGGTGCTGAAAGCTGTGCTGAGGTAAAATGCTTAACACCTTCTATATAAGCTGTATTGCCCTCAACTTTAATCTTAGCACCCATCCTGTTAAGCTCATCAACATACTTGAATCTATTCTCAAATATACTCTCTGTAACCATGCTTGAACCATTAGCAAGTGCAAGTGCAACTGCTATCTGTGGCTGCATATCTGTTGGAAAGCCAGGATATGGAAGTGTCTTAACATTAGTACTTCCTATCTCACCTTCTGCTATAACCCTTATCCAGTCGTCACCTTCTATGAGCTGACAGCCCATCTCATGAAGCTTGGCAGTTATAGACTCAAGATGCTTAGGAATAACGTCCTTTATGACAACATCTCCATGTGTAGCTGCTGCCGCCATCATGAAAGTTCCTGCCTCAATCTGGTCTGGTATTATAGAATATGTGCATCCATGAAGTCTCTCTACGCCCCTTATTCTTATAACATCTGTACCAGCACCCTTGATATTAGCTCCCATGGCATTAAGGAAGTTAGCTACATCAACTATATGTGGCTCCTTGGCTGCATTTTCAAGGATAGTTTCTCCATCAGCCATGCATGCTGCCATCATAAGGTTAATAGTGGCACCTACTGTTACAACATCAAAATATATGTGTCCGCCAACCAGTTTTTCTGCTTTAGCGCTGACAACGCCATGATCTATGTTCACTTTGGCACCAAGTGCTTTAAAGCCCTTAAGGTGCTGGTCTATAGGTCTGCTTCCTATGTTACAGCCACCTGGAAGTGCTACATTAGATTCATTGTACTTACCAAGTAACGCACCAAGAAGATAATATGATGCTCTTATCTTTCTTATATATTCGTATTCAACATTAAGATCACATATAGATCTGCCGTTAATCTGAACTGTATTATTATATATATATTTTACCTTTGCACCTATTCCTTCGATTGCCTGAAGCAACACCTTTGTATCTCTCACGTTAGGTACATTCTCTATTGTTACGGTCTCATCTGTCATAATCGCTGCTGCCAGAATACCAAGTGCTGCATTCTTAGCTCCACCTATGGACACTTCTCCACAAAGTGGCACTCCACCTTTGACAACATACTGTTCCATACTTTGCACCTCAATATCACTTACTCATCATATCTAAAACTTTAGTTTCCTGCTTTAGTTTCTTTATTAATTATCGACATATCTGTCATTTATATTCAATATATCATGGTATTCACGGCTTATCACAAAAACAACTATCATGCATTAGTGACATAAAGCCGTCAAAACATTCATCATGTGTATACTTTTACTTTATTATCTAAAATAATATTGGTATTTAAATCAATATCTTAATGATTATATCATACCTTTTTATTATGTCAACGTTATATATCCATAAAGTTTAAAACAGGGCATGGATTATTAATATCCACGCCCTTATTCATAAGTTAACTTAATTCTTGTTTACATAATCAAGTGGATTCACTCTTCTGCCATCTATCCATATTTCAAAATGCACATGTGGTCCTGTACTATCACCAGTATTGCCACTAAGAGCTATCTCTTCACCCTGCTTTACCTGCTGGCCGGCAGTCACTGTTACTTTACTGTTATGTCCATATCTTGTCATGCTGCCATCTTCATGCTGTATATCTACACAATATCCATAAGCAGAATACCATCCAGCCCTTGTTACTACTCCGTCTCTTGAAGCCTTAACTGATGTTCCCTGGTTGCATGACCAGTCAACTCCGTAATGAGTTGTGCCCCATCTTGAACCATAACCTGATGAAAATGTTCCACCACTGACAGGCTTTATATATGTTGGTGGTGTAAGTGTTCCAACTGCTATCTTTGCCGGCTTTGATTCAACTGTTATATTCTCGCTTGTTATCTGTCTTGAAACCTCTTTACCATTCTCATATGTAACTGTTGCTACTACTGAATGATGTCCCGTTGTTCCTTCATCAAGAATATAATTCGTACCTCTATAGTTGTTGTTATCATCAAGATACTCAGGCTCTGCGTTGTAATCTTCCTCATAAGAAAGCTGCTTTGTTGTCACTACTGTTATATCTGACTCAGGCACTGTTATAACAAGCTCATCACCTGGAACTATAACTGAGTCCTCTTTTAACTTAGTATTAAGCTTTAACAAATCTTCAACTGTTATGTTATTATCTTTAGCTATACTCTCAAGAGTATCGCCCTCTTTAACAATATAATAAACATTGGTATTGTTTACCTTTGTTATTGTATCATAAGCTTCCTGTACTGTTGATACCTCTACCTTATCAGCATATACAGCATTAACAGATACATTCTGTGCAAAACCTATAGACTGTATCTCATCTGGTGTCTTCTTGCTTTCACCGTTAGAACCAGTACTGTCTTCAAAGAATGATGCAACTATCTGTGTATCCTGCACCGTTGTCTCCTCATTCTTATCTATAGACACTATATATGTTCCATCTGCTGCCGAACTAGACTTAATAACCGGCTCAAACTCATCAGCCCTGTTATATGGCTGTATAAGCTTTGAAAACAGTTCTTCTACATCCTGCTTTGATGACAGATTAACTGTATAATCATCTATTCTTACAGTATATGCAAGCTGCTTTTCAACATCAAGTATACAGTCAAACAACTGGCTGTATATAGAACTTTCAAGCTGCTTTTCTGACATTCTTGACGCTATAGCCCTGTTTTCTTTATCAATCTGGACATCACAGTCCATATATATATAATCATCAAGCTGCTGGCTTAACTGCAGACGTGCATTTGCCAGTGCCACATTAACTTCTTCCTCTGTGTTGGCTGCTCCAACATGTGTACCACGAATCGATATGCTGTAATATCCCACATCATTGTTAAACATATTCTTAGATACAAATGGAATACCTATCACTATTGCAATGCATGCTGCAAACATAGTTGAGATAAAGGTAGTTTTCACCTTTCTTCCATATCTTGTAATGCGTGTCATACGTTCCTCCATATATCGTATATACAATGGAATTCTTTCCCCGTGTAATAATTCCGTAACATTTTTGTAACAATTGTATACTACCACGCATATAACTGTTTGTAAAGGGGTTTTACGCGCTTTAGAGATATTTTATTTTTATAATTTTACCTTTTTTTAACTGAATATCCAAAGCGTCCGAGATGTTCACCAAGTGCGTAATACTGTCCATGTGAATAAGCTACAAGTTCAGCATCCTTAAGATGTAATGTTCCCTTGCTGTCAAGAAGTGATTCATCAACATTAACAGCGACGACTTCGGCAATAAACATATCATGGCTTCCAAGCTCCACTATATCCTTCACCTTACATTCTATGTTAACAGGGCTCTCTTTAATAGCCGGTGCATTTATCTTAACTGACTTTTCAGGTGTAAGATGCATATCCTTGAATTTATCTGTATCCTTACCTGACTTTACGCCACAGTAGTCCGTTGCCCGGCACAGCTTTTTCGTTGTAAGGTTAATAACGAACTCTCCTGATTCTTTTATAATATCATGGCTATATCTTTCTTTTCTTATTGATATAGATACCATTGCAGGATCCGAACATATAGTCCCTGCCCATGCAACTGTTATGATATTGGGTTTTTCTTCACCTCTCTGACAGCTGACCATAACTGCCGGCACTGGATAAAGCATATTTCCTGGTTTCCATGTCTGTTTACTCATAATGTACATCTCCTTTACTGCTTATAGTTTTCTTTGTAATGTATTGTCTTTTTTAGATATCTGTCATATACCTTGTGCTTATTATCAGTATACTACAAATTTTTTGAAAGTTTCCACTATATGATTAAAGATTTTACTAAATTTATGAATTTATTTAATTTATAAGCACATTTGAGTTGTATGATTGCTCTAATTATGTTAATATAATTTTAATAAAATGTTTATGTTGTAAGAGTTAAAAGTTCACATCCAAAAATCTTTCGTGCCTGCATGATATGACTTTGATCTTGCGACCCTTGCATCATATTTGTCATAGGTTAGAAGTCACGAGGGATTCTGACCTGAGTTTTATTATTTAATTATTTTTATAATTCGGAGGACATTTATGTTAGGAAATGTTATCGTAGGACAGTCTGGCGGACCAACTGCCGTAATCAATTCAAGTCTTGCAGGTGTGTTTAAGACAGCCAAGGACAGAGGGGCTAATAAAGTATATGGTATGCTTCACGGAATCAAGGGTCTTCTTGACAAGCAGTATGTAGATCTTTCTGAAAAGATTAAGACAGATATCGATATTGACCTTTTAAAGAGAACTCCTTCTTCTTACTTAGGTTCATGTCGTTATAAGCTTCCTGAAATCTCTGACGACAGAGAAACATATGAGAAGATTTTCGAGATTCTTAAGGAACTTAATATATCATACTTCTTCTATATTGGTGGTAACGATTCTATGGATACTATCAAGAAGCTTTCTGACTATGCACTTCTTATCGGAAGCGATATTAAGTTCATGGGTGTTCCTAAGACTATCGACAACGACCTTGCTGTTACTGATCATACTCCTGGTTTTGGTAGTGCTGCCAAGTTTATTGCAGCTACTATGAAGGAGATTATCCGTGACGGTCTTGTATATGATTACCCAACTGTTACAATAGTTGAGATTATGGGACGTAACGCCGGATGGCTTACAGCCGCTTCTGCTCTTGCAAGAGGCGAAGATTGTGAAGGTGTAGATCTTATCTATCTTCCTGAGAAGGTATTTGATATCGACCACTTCCTTGAAAGAGTTAAAGAGATAGCTTCTAAAGGTCGTTCTATGGTTATTGCTGTTTCAGAAGGTATCAAGGTTATGGACGGAAGATATGTATTCGAGCTTTCAGAGCATGTTGAGTTCGTGGATGCTTTCGGTCACAAGCAGTTAGCTGGTTCTGCCAAGTTCCTTGCCAACAAGGTAGGTTCTGAACTTGGTATCAAGACAAGAGCTATTGAGTTATCTACTCTTCAGCGTTGTGCAGCTCACATGACTTCACGTACTGATATCACTGAAGCCTTCAACGTTGGTGGTGCTGCTGTAAAGGCTGCATTTGAAGGTGAAACTGGTAAAGTTGTAGTACTTAAGAGAGTATCTGATGATCCATATATGTGCATCACTGAAACTCATGATGTTCATCAGATTGCTAACATCGAAAAGAAAGTTCCACTTGAGTGGATCACAGAAGATGATTTCGTTACAGAAGACCTTATTCATTACATAAGACCATTGATTCAGGCTGAACTTTCACCAATCATGGTTGATGGTCTTCCAAGACATCTCAATGTAAATATGGACTAGTGCCAGCATTAATAGATAATGCCAATATTTTATTTAAGATATGAGCAGCATTTATTAATCCCCCGTGTGGCAGCTATTCCGCACATCAAAGCTTACATGCTTTATAGCCCCGGATACCTTTATCATAACGGGTATCCGGGGTACTTTTATTTTCATCTTTATTTTCATCTTTATTTTTAACTTTATTTTTAATCTTATTTTTTCCAAAATATTACAATTATGTGTTATGATGTGATTGATGCCTGCATGTTGTCATAACTGATATACATCATATAAAATACATGAATGGAGATTAATATTAAAATATGAATAAAGAATACCATGATAATGAAGCTTTGAAAGAAGCAAAAAAACGTACTAAAAAAAGGTCCTTATTAAGCCCTCATTTTCCAGGGTTAAAAACAATAATAAACATTATAATAATAGCCCTGCTTGTTATAGCCTTGATATACACTAAAAAGACTGCATCAACGAGTTACCAGACAGATGGCAAGGTCACTCAGATAGGCTTTGAAAATATCGGCGAGCTGGCTACACAGTCTGTAACAACAACGTCTGTGCGTGTTGAAACTAAGGACAGAAAGCTTTTTAATATATCTATACCTCTGACAGAATCAAAGTATATATACACATATAACACTAACATCAAGGCTGGAATCAACTTCAGTGATGTAACATGGAGTTTGGGGGATACAGAAGACACAAAGCATAACATATATGTAACTGTACCTGAGGTTAAAACTCTTTCTGCCGACCTTGACCTTGATTCCTTCAAGGTGCTCCACGAAAGTACAAGCATATTTACACCTATAACTCTTACCGAACATAACGATGCATTAAAGCAGCTAACAGATGAGGCATTAAATGATGCCATAGCAAATGGATTATATGACAAGGCTCTTGAAAATGCCAAAACACTGCTATCCTCTTTCATATATCAGGTATATCCATCTGAGCAGTATGATATAATATTTTCTGAATCAGTAAAAAAATAGTAAAAACAATGTAGTAAAACTAATTTAATAAAGCTAATGTGATTTTTGATAATCATTACAAGCTTTATAAAACAGTAATCCCGGTTTAAAGTTCATATGTAACTTTAAACCGGGATTATGTTAGATTATGATTCCAATTATCTTCTTAATATTCTTTTTATATTCTTCTTTTTCTTATGCAGACATATCCAAGTGCTATAAGCGATGCAACACTTACTGTAAGTAATGCAGCATATATACCAGCATGTGATGTATCTGCTGTCTTAACATTCTCTGTAGAATCAGTCTGTGCTGTTTCATCTTCAGCAGTCTCTCCTGTTGAAGGTTCATCTGTCGATGGATTATCTGTCGTTTCTTCTACAACAGGATTCTGGTTTGTATCACCAGCCCATTCTATGCTTAAGCTGTGAAGCATAGTTGTATTCTGCCATCCACCAGTTCCTGTTGTTCCTGTATGCTGTATAGCTGCTCCGCCATATGTGTTAGCCTCTATATCTGCATTTAAGTCAACCACATGAACATAGCCAGCTGCTGCCTGGTCTGCAAGCTGTGCTGTAGGTGTTTCTACATGTGCTGTAAGCTTGCTTCCCTCTGCCTTTAAGGTTATCTCGCATCCTGTAAGGAAGCATGTTGCTATAACTTCATCTGATATATATGTTGTATTGCCATTATCATACTTAACAAGTACAAATGTAACTGCATTAGAAGCTGCCCTTGTTCTTATTATTCTTAATGCATAGCCTGTAAGTGTTTTAGTATCAAACTTAATGCATACATCCATATACTGTCCTGCACTACCAAAGCCCTGACCTGCCGTCTTTGCAGGATCAGCCACAACCTTGACAGTCATATCACCATATTTGCCTTCAACTGGTGTATACATAAGTCTTGCTCCCTGTGTTCCCTGATAGATTCCGGCACCAACTGAACCGTTACCAGTTTCACCATATACCCAAGGTGTTTCTGTATCTTCACCCTTCCAGCTTCCAAAGCTCTTTGTATCTGCTGGTCTGTACGAATCCACTGTCCAGAAGCCTTCCTTTATCTCTGGCTGTTTAACAGTAGGGAAGTCTGAAAAATCTGTTGTGTAATTCTTAGCTTTAATATCCTTTGCACTTACAGCCTCTGAATATACAACTTTTACCGCATCACCTAAGTCACTTCTTATATTCTTTGGAGCAACAGAAGCACAGATATAATATCCTATATCACCTGCTGTAAGTGTATATGTGTACTGAGGATTATTCATTGTAGACACTGCTGTTAACACAGGATTGCTTCCACTTGCATCACTGCATCTATACCAGTTAATAACTGACATATCTGCCCTGTCACCAAGATTCAGCTTATAATCTGCTTTAAGTGTGCCATCACCATTGTTAACCACCTCCGGAAGCTTTGTCCATGATGGAGATGCAAGCTTACCTGGTTTAACTGTTATGGCTATAGATGCTTTTAAGCCACTCTCCGTACTTGCTTCAATAACTACTTCCTTTGCTTCATCTTCGTTATTAGTACCATTAACTACGCATGTTCCGTCCTTATTATCAACTATTGATACATATGGCTTATATTCATCAGCCACACTGTAGGTAATCTTCTGATTCTTATCTGTATCACCATAGAAATACTTAACACCTGCCGTCAGCTTAGCTGTTTCAGTTCCTGACTCTATAGCTTCTACCTTACCTTCGCTTTCTATATTAAGCTTTGTAGCTATGCTGTCTGCACCATTCTTAACTGCTATATCCTTAACACCAAGTGGATCCCAGTTATCATTGCCCTTTAAAAGATTGTAAGTATTGTAATATACCTTTCCACCATCTTCTAATCTATATGCATTAAGAACCTGCTTTCCTGTCATATCAACCGTTTCAGCAGCATCCTTTCCTGCTATTATTATGCTTTCATTGTTATGTGTTATGTTATACTGATAGCACTTAAGTGACTTATCTGGGTACTTTGTCCATGCAATTCCAAAAGGAATACTGAAGTTGCTCTTATATGCACAATCCACTGCTGTTATTGTTCCGCCTTCCTTTGTGAAGTACTGCATTGGCTCAGCTTCAACATTCAAAACAACACTGTTAAAGATACAGCCTAAAAATGTTGAACCTGTATTATATGATGAATATAATGGTCTGTTTCCGTAGAAATCAAAATCACAGCCAACAAACACTGCATTACCATTAATCGCATCGTCTGTACTCTCAAAATGGCAGTTGTTATAAAGGCTTCGTGCCGCACCGCCTATAGGATCAAGATTCAGACGGCTGATAAAGTTACAGTTATCTGCAAACATCTTATCTCCAGACATATCAGCAAGCTGTGCCTGTGTAATCGTTTTTGTTCTCTTAGCTGTATCCAGTTTTGGAAGAAGAGGATATTTAAGATCAACGCTGCAATAATTACCTATAGTTATGTTCTTTACTGTAAGTGCTCCCTTACAGTTGAATCTGAACATCGTATAGTTACCATTACAGGCATGTGACTGGCCTCTGTTTCCAGCAAATACTACATTATACGGATCCTTTGTAAGTCCCTTTATAGTAAGATAATCACTGTTAATAATCATTCCATAAGGAACACCATATGTCTTATCCGGCTGCTTAGTATCAGTAGCTGCCGGATCATCTATCCAGTATACGAAAGGTGCCACATATACCGTCATAGGTGCTTCCTTTGTTCCATTCTTTAAACTGCTGTCACTAAGTGCCTTTGTAATATCGTTATATACATATGGATATTTATCAGCAACTTCATCTGATAATGAACCATCAAGATAAATCGCTGTTTCAGACAACTGTATAGTTTCAGAATCGTACTTAATATAAGTACCTCCAAACTCTATAGGGTCGCTTACATCAAGCGACTTGTAGTTATTCTCATCATTGTTTATATCCTTCACTGCTGTATAAATGTTTTTTGTCTGCAAAGCAGTACCCTCCTGCGCCACGATTCTATCTGGAAATGCTCCTATATTTCCAACAACCAGCAGGCCCGACATAATACCTGCCATAATAGATGAAACTAATCTTTTCCTTCGTATCATATCTATTACCATACCTTTCTTTAAAATAATAAGATGATAAGTGTCAAAAATATTTTATTATCTACGTTGCAACTATGAATTGATTATAATATATATTGTACTTATATTAATACATAAAAACTGTAAGAAACTTGTAAAATCACTTAAAATATGTTAGCTTTTAAACAATAAAGTTTTACAATACTTATAAAAGAAGGTGTAATTTTATGCATCATGAATATATACCGGCGAATTTTCTGCCAGACATAAAAACTGTTCCTACTTCATACAAAATGTCACATTTTCATACGCATAACAGATGGGAGCTTTTATATCTTATATCAGGAAACTGTACATTATATATCAAAGAAAATATGTATATGCTAAAAAAAGGTTCTCTTGCTCTCATTCCTTTTGGAGTAGAACACATGACTACTTATATGTCAGGTGAAGAAAATATAAGAAGCCTTCTTTACTTCGATGATGAAGAGCTTTTATGGTTTAGCGAACATGGAATAACAGATATATCTGACATTTTAGGAGGAAACTTTGTCGTTCAGATTCCCGCACGAAAACAGTCATACATTAAAGAGCAGCTGGATAAAATATCATATGAATTCCATGGTGTAGATAGCATTTCCCCTGCATATGCAACAGCTTATTTTCATGAACTTCTTTTATATGCCATGAGATGCCAGACTTATAAAGATAATGTAGTTTCCCGCATGGACTTATCTAATGAAACTATACAGCGCATAGTTGAATATATTCTTGCTAATTATAAAGACAATATCACTCTTTCAGGCACCGCAGAAATGTTTAATATGAGTGAATCCAGTCTTTCCAAAAAATTCAAAGCATTTACAGGACACCGCTTCCGTGAGTATCTTGTTGATGTACGAACGCATGCCGCTGCAGAGCTTTTAAGGCAGTCCGAGCTTTCTATGACCGAAATAGCCTGTGAATGTGGTTTTTCTGACAGCAACACATTTGGAGATACCTTTAAACGCGTATTTAAACAGTCTCCAAGCAGTTATAGAAAAACTCTGTAGAAGACTTCTTATTTATTAAGAATAATAACAAGGAAAGCATCAAAATAATTTCAAATAGAAATTTCAAAATAATATAAAATAAATACAAAAAAGGAAATATAGATATGTTTAGATTATGGTGTAAATTATTTGACAGTTCTAACCACATGATTAAAGATATGGTCGCAGTTAATGACGACCCAAAGCTTAACAGGACTAAAAAAATATTTGATGGAATAAAAGAAGCCTGCTATGAATTCGACTTAAGTGAACCTATGTGGTTCGATTCGAATATAGCAGACTTCAAACGTCATTCCAAGGTACGCTTCACAAGCGATAACTTTATTGACGATATTGATTTTTCTTATATGGAAGTGCAAGTTATCGAAGAAGATTAATACTGCATTATTTATTAACCTATGGCACTATCCGTTTATATCAAGATTAACCCCTTTAAGCCCTATAAATGCTGTATCATCAAGTCCACCCTCTTCATGGCCAATAAGCCACTTGTTAGTAGCTGCAAGAAGTGCATCCTCACTGTCAGCAATATTATTGTGCACTCTTGCATGTTTTGATGTAAGTGGATAGTTAGTTCCCTTTGGAAGTACTACTGCTACCTGAAAGCCATTTCCATCCACACCACAAGGTGCATAGTGAAGTGTTGTTGCATACACTTCAACTGCTGTTCCTGCTGGTACTAAAAAAGCTTTAACTTTAGATGTGTCATATGTATGGTCTTTTTCCACATCTGTTAAAAGTCCAAGCATAAGTATCATATCTGTTGCTGCCACATTAATCTCTGAATCTCTGTGATACTCAAGAGCATTAAGTTTTGAGTTATGTCCGTTACAATAACCTATCTGCACAGGCATCTCACCATATGCAACCTCAGATATATCCAGCCTTACAGGAAGTGCTTCGAGCTCCTTTACTGCCGGCTCATATACAACCCCCGCTGGTATGGGTGTTCTTTTCAATTCCTCTACAAGTGCCGTAAAATCAATATTATCCACTATACGACCATATTTTCTGAATTCATTATCTGTTACTGATAATATCTGCATATATTTTATATCCTTTCCATCATTTTATTACAATATCATTTATTATGATACAACATTTCTCTTTTCACCTTTACTAAATGCGGCTATATTCTCATAAACCTCATCCATAAGCCTTGTTCTTGCTTCAACTGTTCCCCATGCAACATGTGGTGTTATAACAAGCTTTGTACTGTCCTTGATTTCCATCAGTGGATTATCTGCCTCTATAGGTTCCTTTCCAAGCACATCCAGTCCTGCCGCTGCTATCTTTCCATCAGCAAGTGCTTCTGCAAGGTCAGTGTCATTCACTATAGGACCTCTTCCCAGATTAAGAAGTATGGCACTTGTCTTCATCTTATCAAAAGCTGCTGCATCAAAAAGATTCTGTGTTTTTTCATTCAGTGGTGCATGAATTGATATAATGTCTGATTCTTTCAAAAATTCATCAAGTTCCTTTCTTTCATATGGAACATCCTGTGTCTTTCCACTCGCAGAATAATATACAACCTTACATCCAAAATCTGCAGCAATCTTTGCCACTCCTTTTCCTATAGTTCCAAGTCCAACTATTCCCCATGTCTTTCCTGTAAGTTCATGGAACACATTTGAAAAATGTGAAAAAATCGGACATTTTGCATACTCACCGGACTTTACATATCCATCATAGTAGCTCATCTTCTCTATAAGATATAATCCAAGTGCAAATGTATGCTGTACTACTGAATCTGTAGAATAACCGGCTACATTAGCCACTCTTATATTCTTTTCCTTTGCATACATAATATCAATATTGTTATATCCTGTAGCAGTCTCAGCTATCATCTTAAGAGCTGGAGCCGCATCTATAAATTCCTTATCTGCCGCTATCTTATTGATAATGACGACATCCGGATTATGCTCGGCAACCCTTTTAAGCGCTTCCTCCCTTGTACTTGTTGAATAACTTTTTACTTCACCTAATGCATAGAACTTGTCTATGTTAACATCCTCACCATATGTAGATGCATCCAACATAAGAATCTTCATAATAATCCTCCATTCTTGCGCTGCTTCTTTGCGTATCTTAAGTTTGTGCGAAGCACAAATCTTACGTGTGAAAAATCTTATTTTTCACACTAACCTCCATTCCATATATACGTCTGCATATAATAATCCCTTTTCTATATCTGCAGGCAGTATCTTTTAGCAATATATATAACAAAAGTTTTCTAACGTCATTATAAGTCCTGAACACATATTTTTCAATGTATTTATTAGACTTAATTGTCAAAATATTAGCGTAAGGTATTGTGAAATGTTGGATTTTTTATGGCAAAATATCGGATTTGTGCCTTGTTTTCGACATTTAATAATAGTATAATTCTTGTATAATTAGATGTCGGATTCAACGGGAATTTTGCCCCTGACTGATGTACGATAAAAAAGGAGGAGATATTTTTTATGATTAATTGGAATAATCTTGATACACTTGCGTCTTTTACACAACTGAAAAAGACTAAAGAGGTAAATCTTTCAGATGTCATGTCTGGTGAGGCTGGATCTGAACGTGTGAAAAACTATAATGTTCCTATGGCATGTGGCCTGAACTACAATTACGCTGCTAAAAAAGTTGATTCAGAGGTGTTAAATGCACTTGTAAAGCTTGCTGATGAGGCTCAGCTTGCTGATAAGTTCAAGGCTCTTTACAATGGTGAAGTAATCAATACCGGCGAGAAAAGACTTGTACTTCATCACATGACTCGTGGTCAGCTTGGTGATGCTGTTAACGCCGATGGTGTTGATAAGAGAAGCTTCTATAAAACCCAGCAGGAACGTATCGCCGAATTCGCCAACAAAGTACACAACGGTGAAATAACTAACGCAGCTGGTGAAAAGTTCACTACAGTTGTACAGATAGGTATCGGCGGAAGTGACTTAGGTCCACGTGCGATGTACATAGCACTTGAAAACTGGGCTAAGAAGAATAATGCATTCAAAATGGAGGCTAAATTCATAAGCAACGTAGACCCTGATGATGCATCTGCCATACTTGCCTCTATCGATGTTGCCCATTCATTATTTATACTTGTATCTAAGTCAGGAACTACGCTTGAAACACTTACTAACGAATCTTTTGTTAAAGATGCACTTAAGAAAGCCGGACTTAATCCAGCCAGACATATGATTGCTGTAACAAGTGAAACCTCACCTCTTGCCAAGAGTTCTGATTATCTTGATGCTTTCTTTATGGATGACTACATTGGAGGTCGTTTTTCTTCTACTTCATCTGTAGGTGGTGCCGTATTATCACTCGCCTTTGGACCAGAAGTATTCGCTGCATTCCTTGATGGTGCCACAGCAGAGGACAAGCTTTCCATGAACAGCGATCCACTTAAGAATCCTGAAATGCTTGATGCTCTTATAGGTGTATATGAACGCAACGTACTTGGTTACGGATGTACAGCTGTTCTTCCTTACTCACAGGGTTTAAGCAGATTCCCTGCTCATTTACAACAGCTTGATATGGAATCTAATGGTAAGTCTGTTAACAGATTCGGTGAACCTGTTGATTATCCAACTGGTCCTGTTATCTTTGGTGAACCAGGTACCAACGGCCAGCACTCATTCTATCAGCTTCTCCACCAGGGTACTGATATAGTTCCTCTTCAGTTTATCGGCTTTAGAAACAGTCAGCTTGCTAATGATGTTACTATCCAGGACAGCACAAGCCAGCAGAAGTTATGTGCTAATGTAGCTGCACAGATTGTAGCATTTGCCTGCGGTAAGTCAGATGAGAATCTTAACAAGAACTTCAAGGGTAACAGACCTTCAAGCATAATCACTGGTGATGTCCTGACACCTGCCACACTTGGTGCCTTACTTGCACACTTTGAAAACAAGATTATGTTCCAGGGCTTCTTATGGAATATAAACAGCTTTGACCAGGAAGGTGTACAGCTCGGAAAAGTTCTTGCAAAGCGCGTACTTGCCCACGACACTGATGGAGCACTTAAAGTATATAGTGAACTGCTTAATATATAATTGATATTCAGGCAGCTTATGACATATTAAAAGGACTTCAAACTAGTGAATGTTAAAATATTTTTATGATATCGACATTTGCACAGCACACCCAATCCCCATATATGTATTCTATATCGAAGTTGAATATCCAATTTATTTTGCCGGGAGATTGGGATGCTGGGAGATTTTGAATGTAATTATGACCCAATAGGCAGAAAATGAACTGCTTATATGGGTCATATTTTGTTGTTGAATAAAACCTAATCCGCAAAATCATGATAAATAATAAGTTACTTAAACAATATATCAGCTATACAACAACATTTCTACAGTTCCAAAACAAGTTCCTTTATCAGCTTAACTGAATTTTCTATAGCCTTTTTCTCAAATGTTGGATAATCCATAGTAGCACTATCATCAGCTTTATCAGATATGGCTCTTAATATTACAAATGGCACCTTATTAAGATATGCTGTCTGTGCTATAGCTGCACCTTCCATCTCTGTACAACAGCCATTAAAGTTAGAAGCGATTCTTTCTTTAACCGCTTTATCTGATATAAACTGATCTCCACTTACAACTCTTCCTATATGTGTTCCTATCTCTGGCAGTACCTTCCTGCACGCTTTATCGGCAAGCTCGATAAGCTTCTTGTCTGCCTCAAACGATAATACATCCATTCTTGGTATCTGTCCAAGAGGATATCCAAAACCAGTTGCATCCATATCATGATGAAGAACATCACTTGATATAACTATATCTGCTATATCAATTTCCGCCTTAAGAGAACCTGCAATACCTGTATTTATAACATAATCTGCGTTGAAATCATCTACTAATATCTGCGTACATACAGCTGCGTTAACCTTACCAATGCCACTTCTTACAACTACAACATCCTTACCATTAAGTTTTCCTGCCATAAATGTCATACAAGCCTTGTTTTCTTTTCGTTCAACCTGCATAACTTCAACAATCTGAGCTACTTCTTCGTCCATTGCTCCTATAATACCTATCATTACTTATACCATCCTTCTTATCTGATTATGACAAAGTCTTTACACGTATATCAATAACTTAACGACTTATTTTCATCGTAAATATAGTACCATAGTAATTGGCTGCATTCAACATTATGATATGCTGCTTTCTATATCTATTTTTGCATCTATTTTTATCTATCTTATATTTACTTTTATATTTTCTCTTTATACCCACTCTTTTTTCTTCTCTATTATATCTTTTCTTTATATATTTTTCAGAATTCATATCCCCGACATATTTTACAGGAATTTTATAGATGTCAATTCGCTAATTACTGTAATATGTGTTATACTTTATAAGCATTTATGATATGAATGATGCCAGGTGCTAAATTACATTTGTGGCTGCATGTTAAAATGCATTTGTAGCGTGTTAAAATGCATTTGTGACTGTGTGTTAAAATGCATCCACAGCTGCATGCTGAAATTTTTCCCCCTGACATATACAAAGCATAATAACAATAATAAACATAAAACGGAGGAATGACTATGAAATATACAACAAAGGGCGTATGCTCACGTTCCATTGAATTCGATGTAGTAGATAATAAGGTTACAGGTGTTAGGTTTGAGGGCGGATGCTCTGGCAATACACAGGGTGTTGCAGCACTTGTTGAGGGCATGGATGTTAACGAGGCTATTAAGCGTATGAAAGGTATCAAATGTGGTTTTAAGCCAACATCATGTCCAGATCAGCTTGCTTCTGCACTCGAGCAGTACCTTGCCAAGGCTAATTAAACATTTTAGAAACGGAGAATAGAATGGGATCAGTAAGCAGGTTTAAAAGAATCTACATAGAGATCACAAGCACCTGTAATCTCAGATGTTCTTTCTGCCAGGAAACAAAACGTCCGCCACATTTCATGTCTATTGAAGAATTCGGACATATTCTTGACGAAATAAAACCATATACGAATTACATATATCTGCATGTAAAAGGTGAACCTATGCTGCATCCTGAACTTGATACTATTCTTTCCATGTGCCAGGATGCCGGCCTTACTGTCAACCTTACAACAAATGGCACACTGCTTTATAGGAAGCTTTTCACTCTTATAAAACATCCTGTACATCAGATAAATGTATCTATGCATAGCGCAGATGATAACGACTGCATAGATATGGATAACTATATAAATGAACTTTTCTACTCATGTGATGAAATATTGGAAAAAACAGATACTGAGATATCTCTTAGATTATGGAATACTAAAAATGAGCCAGCTCTTTTTGGAAAGAAAAACTGTACTATAAAAAAACATCTTTATGTCAATGTACAGAGTCCATTTGAATGGCCTGAGCTTGACAGCAGTTATTGCAATGAACGTGGTTTCTGTCAGGGACTTAGAACACATATAGCTATACTGAGTGATGGTACTGTAACACCATGCTGTCTTGATGGCAATGGTATTATGAAGCTTGGAAATATCTTTGACACACCACTTAAAAATATTCTGGAATGTGAGAGAAGTTCTGCATTTACAAAGGGGTTCCATAATAAATATGCTGTAGAACCACTATGTCAGCACTGCTCTTTCAAGGAAAGATTCGCACATAAGATGTAGATAAAATATATTTTGACAGAATTGGAGAATAGTGTGAAAAATAAGATTTTTCACACGCAAGATTTGTGCTTACGCACAAACT